>OBRT01000036.1_pt1 | contig 62186 bp, 52 predicted proteins | sample 1494891 | NCBI WGS metagenome assembly OBRT01 (sample SAMEA3360688, study PRJEB22359) | human gut metagenome | biome: ENVO:urban biome; feature: ENVO:human-associated habitat; material: ENVO:feces | place: Bangladesh | collected 2011 | reverse complement strand
AATTATAGCATGAAATTTATTGTAAAAGAAATTATAGATAAAAAAGAAAAAGAAAATATTGCTAGAGAAGTGCTTTATGACTTGCCAGAATGGTTCGGTTTGCCCGAGAGCACAGAAAATTATATTCAAGAGTCACAAGAAAAGCCATTTCTAGCAAGCTTTTATAAAGACGAGCTAGTAGGCTTCATCGTCCTTGGCACAAGCAGTCCAGACTGTGCAGAGATCTTTGTTATGGGCGTGAAGAAAAAGTTTCATCATCATGGCGCTGGAAGAGAGCTAAATAAGGCATATGAAGACTTAGCAAAGAGCTTAGGCTACACATATACACAAGTAAAAACCGTTCAGTCCGGCCATTACGATGAGTACGACATAACGAATAAATTTTATAAAGCAGTTGGTTATAAAGAATTAGAAGTCTTTCCAGATTTATGGGACGAGTGGAACCCTTGTCAAATATATGTAAAGTACTTGAGTGAGTGAAAAGATTATTAATCACACAAACTATTTTAAAGAGCTATAAACAATAAAGAGGGCAGATTAACTGTCCTCTATCTTTATGCATTGACTAAAAATTAATAACTACTCCTTAATCAATTTTTTGTAAACTTTCTCCACTTCATCAGCCAGATTTTTGTACGCCTTATCACTTCTTGAGCAAGCACCCTCTATAAGCAAATCAAAATCCTCTTTGATGTACTCTTTCAGTTGTTTATCAGAAAGAATTTCCTTAATGTCAGCGCCAGCTTCTAAACCATTCTTTTTTAACAATTCATAGAGCTCATGCGCATCCATCGCTTCAAGCTCAGCCTTTGTGTAGCGGTCTTCATCCTTATTTGCACAAGCAGCAAATGTTAAAACTATAAGCATCAAAGAAAGAAGAAACACGATAATTCGTTTAGTTTTATACATAAAACGCCTCCTATAAATACTATGAATATCCTTTATATTATTATACTACTTTACCATATTCATGTCAATTGTTCCGCAAAATGAGATATATCGTTCCGATACCCTTGCCATTGTTCCGATAAAATGATAAAATAAATTATATAATTAGAAAACAGACTTAACAAGTAAATTAGGTGGTGAGTTAATGAACATAACTAGAATCAACACATACGACGATCATCGTTTCTGTCAAGAAGCCCTTAATCAGCATGGTTGCTACCTTGCAGATGGCGATGCGCCCATAGAGATTAAAATCATATCACAGAGCGAAGCTATTATAATAGGCGATGAAAGATACTTTGACGAAGTAATTGACGAGTTTTGCTTTAATGCAGAGCATATCACAAAATTTTACGACGAGAGCGGCAAAATCGTGAAGCAATTCAAAGAACTCGAGCTATTTAAGCTTGATATAGACAAAATCCAGCCAATACAGTTCTTTGTCGATAAAGATAAATTAGAAGCAGTAAAGACCTTTGTTCATACAGAAGAAGACGTGGTTATACCTGTTGCGATGCATGAAGGCAGCTACGCGTCCCTGGACGGCCATACACGCCTCTACCTTGCATATATCCTTGGCTTTAAGCACGTCTACGCTTATCAAAGCCAAGACTTCGATGGATTCGACTACTTCTTTGACGAAGCAAGAAAAAGAAATATATATTCAGCAAAAGACTTGATTTTGCTTGAGCATGAGGAATACATAGAAAAGTGGGATAAGTTTTGTGATGAGTATTATATGGCGAGAGAGGAATAGGTGGGGTGTTGGTCTGATACCCTTGCTATTGTTCCGATAAAATGATAAAATAAAATTAGTAAGATATATAGGAGATGAAAATATGGAAATTTTAAGAATTATATTTCCTCTTCTCATTGTCTGCGTAGTTGTGGTCTACATCATACAAACAGCTAAGAAAAGGCAAGGCACTGACAAAGAAGAAGGCACTGACAAGGATGATGGAGAGGATACTTACATGTCTGAGGGCATGAGTATAGGTATATGCTTAGGTGTTGCCGCTTCAACGGCAATGGACGGCGATATTGCCATTGGCATATCTGTTGGAATGATGCTTGGCATGGCTATCGGCATGAGCATTAAGAAGAAATAAATATTTTGCTAAGAGAGATAGAAAAAAAGCCTATCTCTTTTTTGTTTTATAAATCATACAAATATGATATAATGAATATATTATAAGTAATATAAAAGTTATGAATAAATAGGACGGTGAATATAGTGGCAGAGAAAAACAATGCAAACATAGGTTTTGAAAAACAAATTTGGGACGCAGCATGCGTTCTTTGGGGACACATACCCGCAGCTGAATACAGAAAAGTTATTGTTGGACTAATATTTCTTCGTTACATATCCAGCGCCTTTGAAAGACGTTATGAAGAACTTCTTAAAGAGGGAGATGGCTTTGAAGACGATAGAGACGCTTATGCAGAGAAAAATATTTTCTTCGTACCAAAAGAAGCACGCTGGTCAAATATAGCCTCGAAAGCACATACACCAGAGATAGGTACAATCATTGACGATGCGATGAGGGCAATAGAAAAAGAAAATACTAGCCTAAAAAATGTTTTGCCAAAAAATTACGCCAGCCCCGACCTTGATAAAAGAGTCTTGGGTGAAGTCGTTGACCTATTCACAAACGAAGTGACTATGGATGGAACAGAGGCAAGTAAGGACCTACTTGGTAGAACATACGAGTACTGCATAGCTCAGTTTGCGGCCTACGAAGGCACTAAGGGCGGCGAATTTTACACGCCAGCCAGCATAGTTAAAACCATAGTTGCCATACTAAAACCATTCAACAATTGCCGCGTGTATGACCCTTGTTGCGGCAGCGGTGGGATGTTCGTTCAAAGTGAGAAATTTGTTCAAGCCCACAGCGATAACAGAGGAAACATCTCCGTTTATGGCCAAGAGTCCAACGCAGACACTTGGAAGATGGCTAAGATGAACATGGCAATCAGAGGCATAGACGCAAATTTTGGCCCGTATCATGCAGATACTTTCTTTAACGACCTACATAAATCATTAAAATCAGACTTTATTATGGCGAATCCACCATTCAACCTAAGCAATTGGGGCGGAGATAAGCTAAAAGACGACATTAGATGGAAGTATGGAACACCTCCAGCAGGAAACGCAAACTACGCTTGGATACAGCACATGATACATCACCTAGCACCTAACGGTAAGATAGGCCTAGTGCTTGCTAATGGAGCACTTTCCTCACAAACATCAGGCGAAGGCGAGATTAGGAAGAATATCATAGAAGACGACCTTATAGAAGGCATAGTCGCCTTGCCAACACAGCTGTTTTACAGCGTTACAATACCAGTAACACTATGGTTCATCACAAAGAATAAGAAGCAAAAAGGCAAAACCTTATTTATAGACGCGAGAAAGATGGGCTACATGGTTGACCGTAAGCACAGAGACTTCACAGAAGGAGTCCAGGAAGACGGAAGCCTTGGCGATATAGACCTGCTAGCCAAAACTTTCGAAGATTTTCAAAATAGAGTTTTAGAAGAGAAAAAAGGCTTTTCAGCCATAGCCACTATAGAGGATATTGCAAAACAAGATTATATATTAACACCTGGCCGCTATGTCGGCATAGAAGAAGTTGAAGACGATGGCGAGCCATTTGAAGACAAGATGAATAGACTTACATCAGAACTTACAGAGATGTTTAAAAAATCACATGAATTAGAAGAAGAGATTCGTAAGAACTTGGGAGCAATTGGCTATGAAGTGTAAATGGGAAGAGAAAAAGTTATCTGAATTTGCCCTCATAAATCCAAAAGAAAGTATCAGAAAAGGTACTTTATTGAAAAAAGTATCAATGGATAAATTAAGACCTTTTTGTCGAGATATTAGCGAATTTACTCTAGAAAAGTATAATGGCGGTACTAAGTTTAGAAATAATGACACTATTATGGCTAGAATAACACCTTGTTTAGAGAATGGTAAAACTTCTAAAGTAACTATTTTGGGTAAAGATGAAATGGGATTTGGGTCAACGGAATTCATTATATTTCGTGCAATTGATAATATTAGTGATCCTGATTTTTTGTATTATTTGATATGCAGCTCGTTGGTTCGAGACAAAGCGATCAAGTCTATGGTAGGTTCATCTGGCCGTCAAAGGGTTCAAACTGATGTTATTGCAAACTTGAAAATTATGTTACCAAATATTGAAGAACAACAAAAAATTGGAAGCTTGCTAAAGTTAATCGATGACAGGATTGAACTTAATAATAAAATAAACAATAATTTAGAAGAACAAGCAATGGCAATTTTTAACAATATCTTTCCTAATACCTTTACTAATGATAAGTTTATTGGAGATTTTATAACACCTAAAAGGGGTAAATCATTATTATCAAAAAATGCTGTTTCTGGGGATGTTCCAGTTGTAGCTGGTGGTTTAAAACCTTCAACATATCATAATGTTGCTAATACTGTTGCTCCTGTAATAACTATATCTGCTTCAGGTGCAAATGCTGGTTACGTTGGTTTATGGGATGTACCCGTTTGGTCATCAGATTCTTCATTCATTGATAGCTCCATGACTGAAAATGTATATTTTTGGTATGCAATGCTAAGGTCAAGACAACAGGAAATTTTTGATGCTCAAACAGGATCTGCACAGCCACATATTTATCCACAACACATAGCAGCAATGCCTGTATACGACTTAAATAATAAAGACATTCAATATTACAATTCAATAGTTACACCTATTTTTGAAACGATTGGTCACAATGATATCGAAAGTAAAATACTATCAGAACTTCGTGACACTCTTCTACCAAAACTTATGTCTGGTGAGATAGATGTATCTAACATCAGCATTTAAGCTGCTAAATTATTGTTTATAATATATCCTATAACTCCCGCGGGTGGCGAGAGCTAATATTGGGAGGACTGCCACCCCTAGTCGTTCTCTAAGAATTATTCAAAGGAGAATCGACAATGAAAGAAAATTTAATTAGAGATGTTATTCAGGGTATGTTACCTTACTTAAATAACTCTCAGGGTGAGAAATTACGTGAGGTACTACAGTTTAGTCTTGCAAATTACGATATAAAAGAAAAAGAAAAGCAAGATGATGTTGAAGAGAATTTCGTAGAATTATTTTTATCGGCAAAACGTATTGAAGGCTGTTCTGAAAAAACTCTTAATTACTACGAGTCAACAATAAGGGCGATGCTTTATGATTTGCAAAAAGAGGTTAAACACGTAGTCACAGATGACATAAGAAGGTATCTGACGGAGTATCAAGAGAGAAAAAAGTCAAGCAAGGTAACTATAGACAACATTCGAAGGATACTTTCAAGTTTTTTCTCTTGGTTAGAAGATGAAGACTACATACTGAAAAGTCCAGTCAGACGCATACACAGGATAAAAACAGGCGTAAATATAAAAGAGACTTACTCAGATGAAGCTCTAGAGCTTATGAGAGATAAGTGTTCAGAGCTAAGAGATCTAGCAATGATAGACATGTTCGCTTCGACTGGCATGCGTGTTGGTGAGATGGTTCTACTCAAAATAAACGATATAGACTTTAATGAAAGAGAATGTGTTGTTTTTGGTAAGGGTAGCAAAGAAAGAGTTGTTTACTTTGACGCCAGAACGAAAATTCACCTGCTTAATTACTTACAAAGTAGAACAGATAATAACCCGGCTCTATTTGTGTCACTTAAGGCACCACATCGAAGGTTAAAAATTGGTGGAGTAGAAAAAAGACTTAGGGAACTAGGAAAAAATCTAGGCCTAAATAAAGTCCACCCTCATAAATTTAGAAGGACCTTAGCCACTATGGCTATAGATAAAGGAATGCCTATAGAGCAGCTTCAGCAGCTCTTAGGCCATAGAAAGATAGATACGACACTGCAATACGCAATGGTCAAACAGAGCAACGTAAAGATGGCTCATAGGAAATATATTGGTTGAAAGGATAGGAACTATGGATTGTAACTGGGAAAATACCACTTTAGAAAAGTGTACTGACATCTTAGGAGATGGGCTACATGGCACGCCAAAATATACAGAAAATGGGGAGTATGCGTTTATAAATGGTAATAACCTTGTAAATGGAACAATATTAATTAAAAAAGAAACAAAAAGAGTTGACTTTAATGAATATAAAAAGTATAAGAAACCATTAAATAACAGGACTATTCTTGTATCAATAAATGGAACTCTAGGTAACGTTGCAAAATATAACTCAGAAAAAATAGTTCTTGGCAAAAGTGCTTGTTTTTTTAATGTAAAAGATTCTGTAAATAAAGACTTTATATTTTATGTTGTTTCCTCACCACATTTTAAACAATATTTAGAGACTAATGCTACAGGAACGACTATAAAGAACATTTCCTTAAAACAGATGAGAGAATATGCTTTTAATAAACCTTATATTATTGAACAAAAAAGAATATCCTATGTTTTAAGGAGTTTAGATCAAAAAATTGAACTTAATAATAAAATAAACAATAATTTAGCAGCTTAAATTATGATCTTTGAAACATCGATTTCACCAGACATTAGTTTTGGTAAAAGAGTATCACGTAATTCTGATAATCGTTCGTTTTCTCTATTTAAATGTGATATTATACTTTTTTGTTTAGTCCAAAACTTATTAAAAAATTGAGCAGTGCCTCTATCGGGATATTTAATATCTATTAGAGCGAAGTCATTGTAATTTAAACTTTGTCTAACTGATCCAGATGCCCGTAGCATTGTCTCAGCTTTGAATATAGCTGTTTTAAAATAAAATTCAAAAAAGCTTCTGTAGTCACTATCAACATCAAAAACTACATATACTGGACTTACGCATCCTTTTGTGCCTAGGTCATTAATACCTATAGAACCAATATTAATACGAGCAGGATTATAGGCGAAAGAACCTTCTTTTACAGTAATATATTTCGATATATCTTTACTATAAACTCTTTTAGTGAAAAAAGTGTCTGATGGCTGTAATTTACCAGTATTAACAGCAGATAAAACTGTGACATTATCATCACCAACTCGATCCCTAATATTTTTTGTAACATTACCAAGTGTAACAGTTTTATATTCATTGTTATCAGAAAACAAATGTCTGAACAAAGCATTAGCTTGTTCTTCTAAATTATTGTTTACAATACATCACACATAAAAATAAATCAATAATAAATCTAGAAAGGAGGGAGATTTATGAGTGCTTACCTTGAAGAAAATTATGAAAATTCAATAATTGAACTGTTTCAAAATGACTTAGGCTACGACTACGTATACGGCCCTAGCGTTGAAAGGGACTTCAATAGCCCACTATGCGAAGAGGTTCTGCTTGACTCTCTCTACCGTATAAACAAGTCTTTACCGAAGGAAGCTATCGATGAGGCTTTGCACAAGCTGACAAACTATGAGCTTGGTGATCTTGTCTCTAAGAACGAAACTTTTATGGACTACCTTCAAAATGGCGTCCCTGTCAAGTACTTCGATGGTGAAGAGGAGCGCTCAACTATTGTCTACCTTGTTGATTATGATAACATTCATAATAATTCTTTCATCGTTTCTAATCAATGGACTTTTGTTGAGAATAGCAAGAAGCGCCCTGACATAATCATCTTTTTAAATGGTCTACCTATAGTTCTTGTTGAGCTTAAGTCTCCATCGCGTGAAGAAACGGATGCGTCTGAGGCTTATAGGCAGATACGTAATTACATGCAAGAAATTCCTTCTATGTTTATATATAATGCGATCTGCGTTATGAGTGATCAAAGTATTTCTAAGGCGGGTACCATAACTTCGGGTGAGGACCGTTTCATGGAGTGGAAAACTAAGGACGGCTCTTATGAAAACACTCAATTTGCTCAATTTGATACTTTTTTTGAAGGCATTTTTGAAAAGGAAAGGCTTCTTGACATCATAAAGAACTTTATCTGCTTTTCAAATGAAGGGGTAGAAAGGTTTAAGATACTTGCAGGATATCACCAATATTTTGCTGTGAAGAAGGCGATAGAATCTACTAAGCACGCAACTCTTACTGATGGTAAGGGCGGAGTTTTCTGGCACACTCAAGGAAGTGGCAAGTCTTTGTCTATGGTTTTTTATGCGCATCTATTGCAAAAGGCGCTTGATAGCCCAACCATAGTCGTGTTGACTGACAGAAATGACCTTGATAATCAGCTTTACTCTCAATTTGTTAAGTGTAAAAACTTTTTAAGGCAAGAGCCGATCCAAGCTGAGAGCAGAGAGCATCTTAAGTCTTTACTTGCGGGCAGAAAGGCGAATGGTATCATTTTTACTACTATGCAAAAGTTTGAGGAGTCCAGCGAGCCTTTGTCTGAACGTCATAACATCATCGTCATGGCGGATGAAGCTCACAGGGGTCAATACGGTCTCGCTGAAAGGATAAAGATTACTAAGAATGAGGCTGGCAATACTGTTGCTAAGCGTGTTATAGGTACTGCAAGGATTATACGTAACTCTTTACCTAAGGCTACATACATTGGTTTTACTGGCACGCCTATATCTTCTAAGGACCGTTCTACTCGTGAGGTCTTTGGTGAGTACATTGATATATATGATATGACTCAAGCGGTTGAGGATGGTGCAACGCGTCCTGTTTACTACGAGAGCCGTGTTATAAAGCTAAATCTTGATGAGGAAACTTTAAAGCTAATAGACGCTGAATATGATCTTATGGCACACCATGCTGATGAAGCCATTATCGAAAAGAGCAAGCGCAAACTTGGCCAAATGGAAGCGATACTTGGCAATGAAAACACAATTAATTCTCTTGTAAGTGATATTCTTGATCACTACGAGGGTAATCGTGAGCACTTATTAACTGGTAAGGCGATGATTGTCGCTTACTCACGTCAAATTGCTATGAAGATATATAAGAGGATACTTGAGCTAAGGCCATCTTGGACTGAGAAGGTCGCCGTGGTTATGACTTCTGGAAACAATGACCCTGAAGAGTGGCGCAAGATTATTGGCAACAAGCAATATAAGGATGAACTAGCTAAGAAGTTTAAGGATAATAACAGTCCTTTGAAGATAGCGATAGTTGTCGATATGTGGCTTACAGGCTTTGATGTACCATCGCTTGCGACTATGTATGTTTATAAGCCGATGGCTGGACACAATTTAATGCAAGCAATTGCTCGTGTTAACCGCGTATTTGAGGACAAGGAAGGCGGTTTAATCGTCGACTATGTTGGCATTGCAGGCGCTTTAAAACGCGCTATGAATGACTACACTGCTCGTGACAAGAAAAACTATGGTGATACGGACGTTGCCAAAGTTGCCTATCCTAAATTTTTGGAAAAACTATCTATATGTCAAGATATATTTCATGAGTATGATTACTCAAAATTTAACACTGGATCTGACCTTGAAAGAGCCAAAACTATTAGCGGTGCGGTGAACTTTATAGTAGCTAGGGAAAGAACTGAAGAAAAGGACGCATTTCTTAAGGAAGCACTTATGCTTCGCCAAGCACTATCTTTATGCTCTTCCTTGGTAAATGAAGAGGCAAGATTTGAAGCGGCTTTCTTTGAAACTGTAAGAGTGCTTGTTATTAGGATACTTAGTGGAGGCGGTGGAGGAAAAATTTCTCTACCAGAAATGAATGCAAGGGTAAATGAGTTATTGAAGCAAAGCATAAAGAGTGACGGCGTTATAAATTTATTCTCAGATATAAAAGAGGAATTTTCTTTATTTGATCCAAAATTCCTTAAGGACGTTGCTAATATGAAGGAGAAGAACCTTGCGATTGAACTATTGAAAAAACTGATAGCTGAGCAAGTTTCTGTGTATCGCAGGACCAATGTCGTTAAGTCAGAAAAGTTTAGCGAGATTATGAAGCGCTCGCTTAGATCCTACTTAAATGGTATGCTTACGAATGAAGAGGTTATCGAAGAGATGCTTAAGCTAGCTGAACAGATAGCAGCTGATCAAAAGGAAGGCGAAAAACTTGGTTTAACAGCTGATGAACAAGCTTTCTACGATGCACTTACTAAGCCAGAAGCGATAAAAGATTTCTACGAGAACGAAGAGCTGATCGCTATAACAAAGGAACTAGCTGATGCACTTAGAAGAAACAAAACTATCGACTGGCAGATACGTGAGTCGGCGAGAGCCAAGATGCGTATGATGATCAAAAAACTATTGAAAAAGCATAAGTATCCGCCAGAAGGAATGAACGATGCAGTTCAAACGGTTATGACACAATGCGAACTATGGTCTGATAACCTAGACTTCGAGCCTGAAACAAAGGTATATGAATTTAAAAAACCTGATGAATACGAGGCACAATTAGCTGCTGATGAAAATGATAAGTACGATAAATAATTTATAAAGAGATAGGTTTAGCGCCTATCTTTTTATGCAAATCGTTTTACTTGTGATATAATACAAATAATTTATAAGTGGAGGGATATTATGGGACTATTCTCAGATAAAAGAGCAAAAGAAGAAAAGCAAAGAGAGGATAAGCAAAAGTTCATCGAGCGCTATAAACTAGGAGACTTTGACGAAGAAGAGATAGAGGATATGTATAAGACATATAAGGTAACTAGATTTAGTGGCATACAAGGACTGGTTGATCAAAACTGGATAATCATTACGCAGCTTAATAGACTTAATAAAAACATCGAAGAGCTAAGGAAGAAGTAAGATTTATGAAAGGCATCTATAATCATAGGTGCTTTTATTTTGCAAATGGCTTTGAAATTATTATAAAATATTTATTAGCTACTGTTAATGTGATATAATTAAGCAAAGGTGATAAATAATGTTAATTATAGAGATAATAATTTTGTGTACAATATTTTTTGTCCTATGCTTTTTAGGCACGGGAACAGACGAGAAGAATCTTAAGAGCTACGCCTCATATCCAGATGAAGTGCAAAGGCGCATCAGAGAAGCAGATGAATACCAAGGCAAGTTCCGCGAAGCTAATAAGCTAATCACATGGTTTGCAAATCTAGTAGTGTTTTTAGTATTATTCATGATTTTCGGAGCATTTATTCGTGAAAAAGATTTTATGCAAAATTTTATTAATTTACTTATACTTAGCCAGGCGCTAAACATCTTCGATTTAGTCGTCATAGACCTGCTTTGGTGGAGAAATATAAAACGCATAAGACTAAGCAAGGTCCCAGAAAAGGTCTTGTACCAAAACCCTAAGAAACACATCGAAGCCTTTTTAAGAGCGATTCCTATGTATATAGTCGTCGCAGCAGTAGATGGATATCTGTTGACACTGTTTTAATAAACTAAAGGAGCAATAAATGAAAATACAGAAAAAACACATCAAATACATCATCTTAACCATGCTAATAGCTCTCGCGCTACTAGCTTTTGACGTGCGTCTAAAAACTGTTCACTACACTATCACTTCAGATAAAATTAATACGCCTATGCGCATAGCACTTGTAACGGACCTTCACTCGTGCAAATATGGCAATGGACAAAAAACGCTGATTGATGCGGTGAATAAAGAAAAGCCGGACGTGATTCTTTTGGGCGGCGACATCTTTGACGACGTTATTCCTGGCGATAACACGAAGACCTTTCTCACAGCTATGGCTAAGCGTTACCCGTGTTACTATGTTACTGGTAATCACGAGTACTGGAGCATGCGCGCGGACGAGATGCTTGCGTGGCTTGAAGAAAGCGGCATTGAGGATATCGGTGGCAAGACCATTCGCATGAATATTCATGATAATGATATCAGTCTATCGGGCCTTAACGATCCAGACGAAACACGCTACACAGGCCTAGGCGATGGCATGGTGACTGAGCTTGAACGCGCTAAAAACGAAAGAGATGATACAGCTTTTACGATGCTATTGACTCATCGCCCATCTTTTGTGAATTTGTATAAGGATGCCGGCTTTGACCTAGTACTCGCGGGCCATGCACATGGCGGTCAGTGGCGCATCCCAGGCGTTTTGAACGGTACTTTCGCGCCCGACGAAGGCTGGCTACCGAAGTTTGCTGGAGGCATCTATAGCTTTGACAATGGCAGTGAGATGATAGTCAGTAGGGGACTTGCGCGTGAATCGACGAGAGTGCCGAGGATATTTAATCGACCAGAACTAGTTATAATAAACATAAATCATTAAGAAGAGGGCAACGCTCTCTTTTTTATTTGTCTCGTTTACCTTTTATCTATACTTATGAAAATATTTATTTATCAAAGGTGGCTATTGGGTAATAAGTATAAAAAAGGAGTAAATATGTTAGAACTTAAAAATATTTCAAAAATATATCACACTGAAGGCTTTTCACAAAGGGCTTTGGACAATGTATCGATTTCGTTTAGAGAGAGTGAGTTTGTTTCTATACTTGGTGAATCGGGTGGAGGTAAGACAACTCTTTTAAATATAGTCGGAGGTCTTATGCGCTATGACGAGGGTGACCTTTTAATCGATGGCAGATCTACGAAGCAGTTTTCGGACAAGGACTGGGATTACTACAGAAACGTAAGGATAGGCTTTATCTTTCAATCATACAACTTAATTAATCATCAAAGTATACTTGACAATGTAAAGCTGTCTTTGACTTTATCAAATAAAAATACTGGCGATGCTGAAGAAAGGGCTATCAAAGCTCTTGAAAGAGTCGGACTTAAGGAGCACATACACAAAAGACCGAGTGCCTTATCTGGCGGTCAAATGCAAAGGGTAGCTATAGCTAGGGCTTTGGTTAATGATCCGCAGATCATACTTGCGGACGAACCAACGGGCGCTCTTGACAGCGAAACATCTATATCTATAATGAATTTACTAAAGGAGCTGGCTAAGGATAAGCTTGTCATCATGGTTACGCACAACAAAAGATTGGCAGAAGAGTACTCGACAAGGATAATCGGTATAAAGGACGGCAGGATAATTTCTGACACGGATCCTTATGAAGCGGAAGAAAAGGGCGACAGCTTTAAAATTTCGAAGATAGCTCTTAAGCTAAGAACGGCTCTAGGACTATCATTTAACAATCTTTTGAGTAAAAAAGCAAGAACGCTTCTAACAGCTTTTGCTGGATCCATCGGCATCATCGGCATTGCCCTCATCATATCTATATCAAATGGTGCAAGTGACTACATTGCTGACAATCAAAGGAATGCTTTGAAGTCTTTCCCAATCGATATTGAGAGCAAATCCATCGACCTATCTAGTCTTACAAAGCTTGATAACAACGTTTCAAAGACTACGGATAGATCTAAACTTAGCTCAAATGACATTGGTCTTACAAATAGGTCAAAGATATCAGGCAGCGGCTATGAGAATGACCTTGCCTCGTTCAAAGACTACCTAGAGAAGAATGAAGCGGAGCTAGACGAAAAGGTGGGCAAACACTTTATTTCTTACGCCTATGATGGCGGCTTTGACATTTATACAAAGGATGCTAAGGGCAAAGTGATTAATACTAATGGCTCTGATTTTGAAAAGAAGAGCGGCTTTGGCTTTAATCAATTTTTCAGCATGTCAGCTTCAAAGAACAATGACAATTTTTCTCAGATTATTAGTGATAAAGAGGGAAATATCTCACCAATGGTTTTAGATGAATACGAGCTAATCGAGGGCAAGTGGCCTGAAAAAGAGGACGAATTAGTATTATTTACTGATTATAATAATCAAATTTTAAGAAGTAATTTTTACGAGCTAGGCTTTTTAGACTCGGAAGAATACAAAAAAATCCTCTCTGATATGGACGATAATAAAAAGGTTGACATAAAAAAAGTTGAGATTGATCCAAAGGAAATCATCGGTCATGAGTACAAGGTAGTCACTCCAGCGGACTATTACGAAAAGAAGGATGCCGGCTACATTAGCATCAAGGATGATGAAGAGAAGAAAGAAAAGCTTATAGACTCTGCTATCAGCATGAATATAGCTGGTATTGCAAGGAAAAAGGCTGACAACGACTCCAATGTAAGTCAAACGCCGCTTGCCTATAGCAGTAAATTTACTGATGCGATGATTAAATATGTTTCAGAGCAAGAAATTATTAAGGAGCAATTAGATAAGAAGGACATAAATGTTTTAAATGGACTTAAGTTCAAGGCAGATACTGAAAAAGAAAAGATAGATCAGGCAAAAGACTATCTAAGGAATTTACCAGATGAGAGTCTTACTAGATTTAACGCGTGGATGCTGCAAAACAAGAAAGAGATGCTAGCAGAGATGCAATCGCTTAATATGCAGATGCGCGCCAAAGCTCCAGCTGCGTCTAAGACAAGAGAGTCAAATGACAGAGCTATGCTAAACTATATGCTTCATAAAGGCAAAGACAAAGATTACTTAGACGTTTATGATGAATTTTTGAAAGACTATTCTTACAAGAAAAACCTTGAAAATCTCGGCTATATCGATGAGAATAATCCATCGAAAATATCGATATATGTGGACGAGTTTGAAAATAGGGATAAAGTCAAAAAGCTTATTAACGAGTACAATGAAGGCAAGAAAAGCGCACAAAAACTTAACTTTAACGACTTTATCGGCTCCATTTCAAAATCCATCACAGACATACTTGCAGCCATATCATACGTTTTGATAGCCTTTGTGGGCGTCTCGCTTATCGTTTCATCGATAATGATAGGCATCATCACATATATATCCGTCTTCGAAAGAACAAAAGAGATTGGTATACTAAGGGCGATTGGCGCAAGCAAGGGTGATATCTACAAAGTTTTTATGTCGGAAACTTTAATTATAGGCTTGCTCTCAGGGCTCATAGGTGTTGGCATAAGCTCGTTTTTAAATATATTCATAACAAAGATCATGGTTAAGAAAACGGGCATAGTTACTATTAGCTCAGTGCTTCCAAAAGAAGCGGCGCTTATCTTGATTGCAATATCAGTTGCGCTTAGCTTGATAGCAGGACTTATACCGTCAAGCATAGCAGCTAAGAAAGACCCAGTAGAAGCCTTAAGTGCCGAGTAAAATAAATTATGAGAAGGCTAAATAAATATATTTGCCTTCTTTTAATATAGAGGTGATAATTTTATGACAGATAATAATTACAAAACCATAGTCCATCCGCTTGAGCCATGCTTTACAAAGGATTCGAAAATTTTGATTCTTGGCTCATTTCCATCAGTCAAGACTCGCGAATATGGCTTCTTTTATGGCCATCCGCAAAATAGATTTTGGCGCGTTATGGAGATTTTGTTTAAAGAAGACCTTGCTAATGGCATTGCCACGCGCAAAGACTTTTTATCGAGGCAGAAAATTGCTCTCTACGACTCAATTTACCAGTGTGACATAGTTGGCTCGAGTGATGCAAGCATAAAAAATGCCCAGCCATCGGACTTAAGCCGTATTATTAAAGGCGCTGATATTAAAGAAGTTTTTCTTAATGGAGCAACTTCGTATAAATATTATAAAAAGTATCACGAGAAGGACTTGGGACTCGAGGGAGTGAAGCTGCCATCGACAAGTCCAGCAAATGCGAGGTATAGCTTGGATGATTTAGTGAATGAGTGGAGAGTAATTCTTAAGTATTTGGATTAATTTAAAAAAGCTATTTAGAAATACTTCCATAATGGCACTTTTCTGAAATAGAAAATCGGACATTGAATAAAAATTGGATATTGAAAACTATAATCATGGTGACTTAGTTTATCTAGGTCACTTTTTCTTTACTTTTAGCCGCCTTCGTGGTATTATTTAATGTAGACAGAAGATATTGGAGTGAAAGGAGATAGTATATGAAATATATGTATTTTAATTCGTCGTGCTCTTATACGGGATTAGCAAATCTTTTGTATTCAGAAGGAATTGACACAGAAGATTTCGTAATTGCGAATGCGATTTATTTGCCATACCTCTTGGTAAAAGATGGCACATTTTACTTAGCAGGACCTATGCTGCAGTCTAAGGAGATCTTTGATATTTATCTAAATGCTCTTGGATATGAATTTATTGAAGAGAACTATGATAAAGAAGATGTTTTGAAAATATTAGAGGCAGCAGATAAAAACTATATGCTCGGCGTTAATATTGCCCCAGGCAATAAGCATGCGATAATTTTTCATGAGTACAAGGACAATAGATTTAGATTTATAAATAATAAATATGATGATAGTGACGAGCCTGACGAATTCGTTTGGACTGCAGGGGAACTTAAGGAAAGGCTTGATGAAGTGACGCAGATTGCACATCTTGAAAAATGCGATGCTAAGGACGTTGATATGGAAGAGCCGCTATTGAAGTCTATAGAAAATCTTGGCGCGCTTAAAAAGGATATAATCAATTTTTCAAAGCACGTGATTACTAAGCAGGAACTAAGAGAGTCAATGAATACGCTGTTTAGAGCGGCTCTACTTGATTTAGTGACTATGTTTATACTTATTGAAGAGGATAAACTTATGAAGAGAACAATAAGACTTCAAAGACAATTCATAAATCTTATTAAGAAGGGCAAAGATAGCCTTGTGCTTGAAGAAGAGATGGATGTGGATAGCTTGGTAGATGTTCTTAATGAATGGGAGAGACTTATGAAGAATAATTTGAAGGAGTATAGAGAAAGGATATAAATGAAGATAAATAAATCCTATTTAGAATTATTGCCATAATGGCACTTTTCTGAAATAGGGATGAGTTATTCGAAAATTTCGAATAAGTCAATACTATAATCGCAGATGACTTAGTTTATCTAGGTCACTTTTTCTTTACATTTGAGGGCTTTCGTGGTATTATTGAATTATACAGAGGTGATTATATGAAGTGGAAAGAGATTCCGAAAATTGATGCACATGCTCATCTTGTTACAAAAGATTTTAGAGAATTTTTTAAAGATGACAAGGAGAGCTGCTGGACATATTCAAATAAGAGTTATTTTAAGCAAATTGCTAAAGAATACAACGTCAAGAAATTTATCTTGCAGCCGACAAACGATACATACATGTATCAAGAAACTGTTACGAATAACAATTGGCTTGCATCACAAGTAAAGCAGTCTAATGGTTTGTTCTTAGCCTTTGCTGACATTCAAAATAACGGTGCATATATCTTAGACGTCGCTCCAAATCATTTAGAAATTGCGATTAAAGACAATGGCCTTTCAGGTCTCAAAATTCATCCGAACAATTTAAACATTCCATTCGACGATTTAAGGATGGTACCCGTACTTCGTAAAGCAGCTGAACTCAAAATTCCAGTTATGGTGCACTCAAATCCGACCATGGTCGGCTTTCACGACGACTGCGCTCCAGATAGAATTAACAAGATGATACAAGTCTTTCCTGACATAACTTTTATAGCCTCACATCTTGGCGGAATGAAGTGGCAAGATGCCTTAAGCGCACTTACTTACGTGGATATTTCATATATATTGCCAAAGCTATATGAAATATATGGTAGAGATATGACAGAACGTATATTAAAAGCATTCGGTGCCGATAGGCTTATCTTTGGAACTGATTTTCCGCAAGTTTATAAGACAAAGGCAGAGGATGTCTATGAAAGATACTGTAGTATTCTAGACGAAATGAATTTTTCAGATGAAGATATGGAGAAGATTGCATATAAAAACATATGCAAAATACTAAATATAGAGATTTAGGAGGACTTATGAAGATAATTTACAAAGACATTTTAATTAGAAATGCAGGTGAGACTGATGCGGCTCAGCTCGCATCTTGGTGGAATGACGGCTCTGTCATGGCTCATGCAGGCTTCCCGAATGGCGTGAACACTAATGAAGAGAAAATCAAGGAGCAGATCAAAAATTACACTGATGCTCACAGAGTTTTGATGATTGAGTACAAAGGCAAGGCCATCGGCGAGATGAACTATGAGTTTTCTGATGATGATAGATGCGAGATAGGTATAAAGATATGCGATAGCACTTATCAAGAGAAGGGGCTTGGACGAGTAATACTTACTTTGTTTATAGAAGAGCTCTTCAAAATGGGCGCGAAGACCATATTCCTAACGACAAATCTAAATAATAAAAGGGCTCAGCACGTTTATGAAAAGCTTGGCTTTAAGAAAATTCGGATTGAATATGATTCGTGGACAAATCAGCTTGGAGAGAAGCAATCTATTGTTTACTACGAATTAAAAGAAGAAGAATTAATTAGCTTTAAATAAATTCTATTTAGAATTATTGCCATATTGGCATTTTTCTGAAATAGAAAATCGGACATTCAATAGTATAATCAAAGTGACTTAGTTAGTTCTAGGTCACTTTTTCTTTACTTTAAGTGCATTTCGTGGTATTATTTAATTAAGAAAAATAAGGGGTGATTATATGAAAAAAATATTATTAATTTTACTCGCTCTATCCATGTTTATGGTCTCGTGCGGAGGAAATAGCAAAAATGAGGCCATAGATAAGGGCATCAATGAGGCGGACGCAAATCAAGAGGCTGTTAAAGAAGCTGAAGACGATGAGGAGCCTATAGGCGAAGCAAGTGAAGAGAATGAAGATAAAGAAGAAAAAATAGATGAAGATGCAGAAATAGACTACGCTGTAAGTGTTGACGGCGAAGACTACGGCTACGTTGAGAATATTAACGGAAGGCTATTTAACGTATCCGGCATTAACAAGATCATGGTTCGCGCTTGGAAGAGTGGCGAATATGCTGACGACAAGGCTTTAGATCAAGTGACTGACTACTCAAAACTCGTTAACGACAACGAAATCATCTACGGTGTTTACCCTGGAAGTATGGAGTTTTCCTTTACTTACAACGAAAGCTACAATATCAGCTACAAATTTGTAGGGGACATCGACGGCATTGATAGTTTTTCTTACAAAGAGCACGCGCCTGAAGAAGCAAAGGTCATGGGCGAGACTCTTTACTTTGACATAGACTACTTAAGCAGCATCTTTGCTTTTAAATACAAACTTGATGATAAGGAAAATAAAGTTCTTGTCATCGATTCACAAGGCGACTACACTGCTAACATGACTGAGCTTGACCCATCCAGCTACGATAGCATCGAAGCTCTACTAAAAGCAAATTTTGACAAATAGTTTTATAATAATATTATAGCTCTATACACTTAAAAAGGCTCTCAGCATATGTTGAGAGCCTTTCAATATACAAAATTAATCCAATTCGCCCATCTCTTTTCTACGCAAATAGTTTTTGTACGCTTTTTTTACTTGAGGCGCAAGTAAGAACAGAGCGATAAGGTTCGGGATGACCATGAAGCCGTTGAATGTGTCGGCAAGGTCCCAAATTAGATTTGATCCGAATATCGAGCCAACGACGATGCATATAAGCACAAGTACTCTATATACGTTTATGGCTGCCTTTCCTTTGAATAAGTAGCGGATGTTCATCTCGCCAAACATGTACCAACCGACTATGGTTGTGAAGGCGAAGAACATTAGTGATACTGCTAGGAATATGGTTCCAGCCTTACCAAAAGCTGATGTGAACGCATATTGAGTGATGGCAACAGCCTTTGCACCCGACATGTGAGCGTCAGTTGCTAGAACTATAAGCGCAGTGATTGAGCAGATAACGATAGTGTCAACAACAACGCCAGCCATCGCTACAAAACCTTGTATACAAGGGTCCTTAACCTTTGCAGTCGCGTGAGCATGAGGCGTAGAGCCCATACCAGCTTCGTTCGAGAAAAGTCCTCTCGCAACACCGTTTTTAATCGCTTCCTTCATAACAGTACCAGCCATACCGCCGATAACAGCTTGAGTTGAGAAGGCTTCTCTAAATACGCCAGAGAAAACTAGTCCCAAATGATTTCTGTATATATAAAGGATAGCGCCTGAACCGATGATGTAGATAAGCGCCATGAAAGGCACTACAAGCTCAGCCATAGTTGTAATTCTCTTAAGGCCGCCCATGATGACAAAGCCAACAAGAACCGCAAGTCCGATACCTATATAAAGCGCATTAACATTTAGAGCGTTAGACATTGCTAGGGCTATGGAGTTCGATTGAACCATGTTGCCGACAAAGCCAAGAGCAAGGATAATTGTTATTGAGAATATTATTGCAAGTGGCTTTGACTTAAGTCCCTTAGAAATGTAGTAAGATGGTCCGCCGACAGGCTCGCCGTCTCTTTCTTCCTTATAAAGTTGAGCCAGAACCGCCTCAGCAAATATAGTTGACATGCCAAGTATACCTGAAACCCACATCCAGAAAATCGCACCCGGTCCACCAGATGCAACAGCAGTAGCAACACCACCGATGTTACCAGTACCAACTTGAGCGGCAATCGCCGTAGCAAGCGCTTGGAACGAGTTTACTTCGACCTCGCCATCATCTTTTTTCTCTTTTTTGTCTTTCTTTTTAAATAGTCCTCCGAAAGCGTATTTAAACATAAGACCAAGCTTAGTGATCTGCGGAAAACCTAGATATATAGTGTAGAATATACCTAAAGCTAAAAGCGCATACATCAAAAACTTTGTCCATAAAACGCTGTTGATCGCCTTGACGATGGGCTCTAGCTTAAATGCTAAATATGTATTAATCATATTAATTCCCCCTTTTCTTTATTATAACATAGAAGTAATTATAGTGTAAATAGCTTAAGAGATGATAAATTTTTATTAATAGCATAAGAAATTATTATACTTAACGCCTTACGTATTAATTTTACGAATGGCGTAGCCATGATAATAGTGGGGCGCCTTTACTTAATTTGCATTAAATCAAGCCCTTTTGCTAGTTTCGAATTATTTTGTCGCTGCGGAGTGCGTTTAGCACACCTCACTCCAAAAAATTCTGTACAACGCAAAATCATCTTGATTTCTCTGCAAATTATAATTCACTTATATCGTTTTGCACGTAAATCGTTTTTTATTAATAGTAAGACGAGCAAATGACATATGACGTGAAATGGCATATGACGAGCACTTGTAGTCCGCCGCGCAGATGGCATATGACGGGCAAATGGCATATGACGGGCGTTTGATATGGCGAAATTGCTAAGCATAGCAAAATTACTTTCAAAAGTAAAATTGCTTGCAAAAGCAAAATGGGTATACCAAGTAAAATTAAGAAAAGTGATTTTTCTTTTTCAAGATATATTTAAGATCAATATTTTGTTTTCACTATCAAATGACAGAAAAGTGCTTTTACAGAGCGAAGCCTTCGGAGAAAACTGTTTTAATTTCTTGGCGTAGTGAGCCGCCCGCAAGACCATCTAGTTGAGCGCAGCGAACGAATATGAATTTTCAAGACATCGAGTTTAGAAATTAACAATTTGTGTAGACGCAGCGAGCTATGAAAACACTTTTCGTTATCAATTGCAATAAAAACACTTTTCGTTATCATGGCAAAAGTAAAATTGCTAATCGTAGCAAAACCATTAGCAAAGTGAAATTGCTAATCGTAGCAAAAATAAAAATCGTGGCAAGGCTATTAGCAAAGCGAAAATAAGCAGAGGAGCAAGACCATAATCGTGGCAAAACAATTATCATGGCAAGGCTATAAGCACAAAAAAAGACACAGTGCTTAGCTGTGCCTTATAAAACTATTCTACTGTATATTACTTATCCTTAATCTCTAAAAGGTCCTCGCCAAGCTTGTAGATATTGCCAGCGCCGACAGTTAAGATGATGTCGTTTTCCCTTAGATTGTCAAGAAGATAATTTTCGATGTCCTCGAATTTTGAGATATACATCGCATCGTAGCCGTGCTCCTTCATCGACTTGATCAGGTCCTTGGAGTGAACGACTTTCGTATCCTTTTCTCTCGCAGCGTAAATGTCCGTGATGATGGTTACATCACTTCTCTTAAACGCTTCGGCAAAGCCTTCTAGAAGCTTTTGCGTTCTAGTGAAGGTATGTGGCTGGAAGATGGTGATGATCCTGCCTTTAGCCATCTTCTTCACGGCTTCAAGTGTCGCCATAATCTCTGTTGGGTGATGTGCGTAGTCATCTATGATGCGCACGCTTCCTATATAGCCCTTTGTCTCGATCCTTCTGTGAACGCCAGCGTATAGAAGGATGTACTTCTTAATATCTTGTAGTGAAGCGCCATAAGTATTCGCCATGGCTATGGCAGCAAGCGCATTATAAACGTTGTGCTTACCTAAAACGCTTAGCTTGATCTCAGTTTTTTCATTGTTATGAATAAGGTCGAAATTCGCGCAGCCATTCTCATCATAAGTGATGTTTTCAGCTTTATAATCAGCATCAGAGTCAACACCGAAGCTGATGGTTTTAGCCTTAACGTCTTTGATGGCCTCAAGCACGTGCTCGTCGTCTTTATTGTATAGGACGTAGCCTGTTTGAGGCACGTCGTCAGCGTATTTCTTGAATGTGGCGATGATGTCTTCGATGTTTTTATAAAAGTCCAAGTGGTCTTCGTCGATGTTTAGTATCATGGCCATGGTAGGATTGTATTTTAGTATGTTTGCTTTGTACTCGCAGGCCTCGCTGATGATGATATTGCCTTTGCCTATCCTGATATTGCCGCCTATCTCGTCAAGTTCGCCGCCTAAAAGAATGGTTGGATCCATTTGCGTATGTGTTGTGATCGAGGCGATCATCGATGTTGTAGTAGTTTTGCCGTGTGTGCCTGAAACGCAAACTGAGTTAGGGAAGAGCTTCATCACTTCGCCTAAGAAGCTTGCTCTGTCATAGATCTCTAGGCCAAGCTCCTTCGCTCTAAGTAGCTCTGGATTGTCTGGACGTATCGCATCAGTGTAAACAACTACCTTTGATGACTCTACGTTTTTTGCTTCGTGCTTATTGTATACAACGGCGCCCATCTTCTTAAGTCTTTCTATGATTTGTGATTCACCTGTGTCAGTGCCTTTAACTTTGCAGCCCTCCGAGATAAGTAGTTCAGCAAGTCCACTCATGCCTATTCCGCCTATGCCTATGAAAAATATATTATCAATATTGTGTTTTTTTAAAAAAAATCCCATTTTTCCTCCTAAATATATAAAAAGTACTTGAAAATAATTCAACTCTTTAGTATAATATATATATAAGCTATTTTATAATTTCGCTTATATAACTATCATAATATATATTATGATAAAAATCAAGCAAATTTTAGCTGAATTAGGAGGATGGAGAAAATGACAATCACAGACGTAAGAGTAAGACTAGTTGACAAGGAAGGTTTAAACTTAAAGGCAACAGCTTCAGTTACTTTTGATAACGCTTTTGTTGTTCACGACATCAAAGTTATCGAAGGAAGAGAAGGTTTATTCATTGCAATGCCTTCAAGAAAGGTACCTAATGGTACTTACAGAGACGTAGCCCACCCAATCAACACAGAAGCAAGAGCTGACATCGAAGAAAAAGTTTACAAAGCTTACGAAGCAGCTGTTGAAGACGCAAAAAACGAAGCTGATGAAGAAATACTAGTAATGGAAGAAAAGTAGTAATTTTTAATTAGTTATGAGAAATATGAGCCTCTAGCTAGGCTCTTTTTTCTTTGCAAAAAAAATATATATATAATAGAATATCTTTTCCATTCGTAAGGCGAAATGTCTTGACAAGTCATCTCGTAAATGATAAAATTATTGAATTGAAAGGATGAGTTATATGAAAAATTTGCGTGAAATGTTTCAAGATAAAAAGTTTTTAAAATTAGTATATAGCCTTGCAGTGCCAGTCGCACTTCAAAATCTACTCGCAAGTGTACTTAATACACTGGATACGACTATGATATCGTCACTAGGGGACTATGCGATATCGGCAGTTGGTCTTGCTAACCAGATTTTCTTCTTTATGACAATTATCTGCTTCGGTATAGCGACAGGTACTTCAGTTATGATTGCTCAATACAATGGCAAGGAAGACTACGAAGGCGTGAAAAAATCACATGGTATGGCTTTGATGCTATCCTTGATCGTGGCAAGTATATTCACAATACTGGCGCTAGCTATACCAGAACAGCTGATGAGGATCTTCACAGATGACGCAAACGTAATCCCTTACGGCGTTACATACCTTAGAGTAGTTTCATTCTCATATATACTTACAGCAGTGAACTTCATATATTCAGTATCAATGAGAAGTATAGGCAATGCAAAGACGCCTTTAGTAGCATCGACATTTGCCTTCTTCGCAAACGCCTTCTTTAACTACGTTTTCATCTTTGGTAAACTTGGCCTTCCAGCCATGGGCGTAGCGGGTGGCGCACTAGGTACAATATTTGCACGTATATTAGAATTTGCAGTTTTATATATAGCACTTAAAAAGCACAGAGGACCACTAACAGGCAAATTAAAAGACTTCGTGAGCTTCGACAAACATTTCAAAGAAGTGTATATAAAGACAGCCGGACCAGTTATTATAAACGAAACATTCTGGTCACTAGGCCAAATCGTTTATCAAATTGCATATGCAAAGCTTGGCACAAGAAGCGTTACAGCCTTGCAGATAGGTATGACAGTACAAAACATCTTCTTCGTTTTAGCAAGAGGCCTAGCAGGCGCTTGTACAGTTATAGTCGGTAACTACATCGGCGCAGGCGACGAGGATCAGGCGTATAGATATGGAACGTGGTTACTAGAGCTCTCAGCCTTGACAGGACTTGTACTCGGTGCTTTGATGATCATATTTAGAGAGTCCTTCTTCGTTATCTTCCCAAACATAACGCCAGAATCAAAAGCCATAGCCGCAGATTTATTCATCACTATGGGTATTGCGCTCTTCGTTAAGACACATAACTCGACCCTTATAGTCGGCATATTTAGAGGCGGTGGAGACACAAGATACTCCATGGCGCTTGAGATGAGCTGCGTTTGGCTTATAGGTGTGCCACTAGCCTTCCTTGGCGCAGTAGTATTAAAATTACCGCTTCACTATGTGTACTTGATGGCGTGCGGCGAAGAGTTTGCCAAGGCAGCCATAGGACTACCAAGAGTAATTTCGAAGAAGTGGATTAAGAACATAACAAATGAATAGATGAGATTTGTAAGAGCAGTGTGAGCTGCTCTTTTTTAATGCCATTTACACGGATAAAAACGCGCCAAATACTTGAATGAAAACGCGCCAAATACATGAATGAAATCACGCCATTTACACGGATTGATTTATACAATGGCTTGATTTAGACGTTTACAATGAGTTGGAAGAAATAAAAATGCTAGCTAATTTAATTTAGCTAGCATTGCTTTTTTTATGTGATTTGTCGCGAATATTGTATCATATTCGCGGGCATTATATCAAATTATTTTTATTTTTTATATACAAACCAATGTATACATCAGCCCATAATCTTTTTTGTCTCGTCTATACGAGTGGAAGCGTTCGTCTGTGACTGTATCTAGGCTTGAGACGTATATATTTTCTTCTTTAACTCCCATACTTATCGCATCTAAAGAAACTACTCTTCCTAAATCTATTAAATAATGCTCTTCATCTTTTTTTAAAATAATGTCTTTGTATTTAAAATTCTTCTCGAATACATTTTTCACATCGTCCATCACTTCAAATGATGTCTTTTGTATATGTGGTCCGACGTAGACTTTTAAATCTGCGGCTTTTGAGCCTAAAGAGAGCATCTTCGCGATTGCTTCTTTAACTATGGAATTCGCTGTGCCTTTCCAGCCTGAGTGAACGGCTGCGATGCGCGCATTGACGCTATCGTAGACTATGACGGGTAGGCAGTCTGCGCTCTTAATCACGAGCACATCGCTATGGCCTCCTATAAGTCCATCTGTCTCGTCATAGAAATTTACATCGCCATTGCCATTGCCATTAACATGGGCGATATTGTTCGAGTGCACTTGGCGTGTCACATTGATGCTGCTATAATCGAGTCCTATATCATCAAGAACTTTTGGAAGCTCTTTTACAAAGTAGTCTTCATCTCCTTTTATATCGATGGGCTTAAGGCTCATGATGTTTGTGACGCCTAGGTCATTTAGGTAAGTGCTTATCAAATATTTTTCATCTATAATCTTATAATCTTTCATAATTTTCCTCGTATATAATATGTAAAAGAAGCACCAATTAAGGTGCCTCATGTATTTTATTCAAAGAATGCTTTATAAGCTTTGTATGACATGTATGTGTCGAACTTTGAAGTAACTTCGTTTGGTGCGTGCATATTTAAAACTGCTGTACCGCAGTCAACTACTTCTGCGCCGTACTTGCTTAGTAGGTATGCGATAGTTCCGCCGCCACCTGCGTCAACTCTACCAAGTTCGCCTGTTTGCCAAGCAACGCCTGCTTTGTCGAAAATGTCTCTTACATCTCTTAAGAATTCTGCGTTTGCATCGTTGCAGCCGCCTTTTCCGCCTGATCCAGTGTACTTAGCTACTGCGATTCCGCCGCCTAATACAGCTGTGTTGTTCTTTTCATAAACTGAGTCGAAGTTAGGGTCATAAGCTGCTGTTACGTCTGATGAAAGTACCCAAGAGTTCTTTAGGCATCTTCTAACTGTAAGAGCTGAGTATTCGCCTTCTAGTGCTGCTAACTCGTGTAGAGCGTTTTCAAGAACGTAGCTTGCCATACCAGTGTTGCCTTGTGAGCCAACTTCTTCCTTATCCATGAACATAGCTAGAGCTGTGTGCTCGCCTTGCTTCATGTCAAGTATTGCCTTAAGTCCTGCGAATGCGCAAACTCTGTCGTCTTGGCCATAGCTGAAGATCATGGATCTGTCTATACCAAGGTCACGAGCCTTGCCTGCTGGAACTACTTCGATTTCGGCAACTTTAAAGTCGTCTTCTTCTATACCATATTTTTCGCTGATGATTCTCATAACATTGGCTTTAACGCGATTTGATTTGTCTTTCTTATCGTCATCGTCGTCATCGTCATCGTCATCTGCCAATGGTATTGAGCCCATAAGCACGTTTAATTGTTCGCCAAGTATACCTTCAGCAAGTTTCTTTTGCATTTGTTCACGTGATAGGTGGATTAGTAGGTCTGTGATTGTAAATACTGGATCGTCATCGTCTTCACCTATAGATATATCAACTCTCTTTAAATCCTTTGTATAAACAACACCGTGTAAAGCTAGTGGGATTGTAGTCCATTGGTACTTTTTGACTCCGCCGTAGTAGTGAGTCTTTAAAAAGCCAAGTTCGCTTGCTTCGTATAGTGGATTTGGCTTAAGGTCAAGTCTTGGGCTGTCTATGTGAGCGCCAACTATTCTTAGGCCTTCTTCAAGTTTCTTTTCGCCCATAACAAACATTAAAACTGATTTTTCCTTATTATTTAGGTAAAGCTTGTCGCCCTTCTTAACCTTTGTTCCATTTTTGATAGCTTCTTCTAAGTCCTTAAAGCCGTTAGCTTCAGCTATGCGTATGATTTCTTTAACTGCTAGTCTTTCAGTTTTTGCTTTTGTTAAAAAGTCTTTGTACTCTTCGTTGTAGCTTGTAACGTCCTCAAGCACATCGTTTGAAAGGCTTAGCCATGAAATTTTTTCTGCCATTATAATTCCTCCTTTTTCTATATTATAACATAAAGGCGCACAAAATTCATCCCTTTTGGGTATAAATATTAAAATGCTGATGGAGGTTTTTTATGTTAATTAAAAATATTAATTTTATTGATACAATTGCAAATGGCATAAGACGAGTCGATATGCTCATTGTGAATGGCGTAGTGAGTGCGATTGAAGATAGTATTGAAAAAGATGATCCATGCGTGATCGATGGCGAAGGACTTTATATATCACACGGGCTAATAGATACGCACGTGCACTTTAGGGACCCTGGTCAAACATATAAGGAAGATTTGACTACTGGATCAGCGGCTGCAAAGCGAGGCGGCTACACAGCTGTGCTTCTTATGGCAAACACCAAGCCAGTCGTTGACAATACTGAAACGCTTGAAGATATATTAGCTAGATCAAAAAATTTGGGTATATCCATTTATCAAAATGCGACCGTGACTAAGGGCATGCTGGGTGAGGAACTTGTAGATATGGATGCGCTTCATAAGGCTGGTGCAATCGGATTCACTGATGACGGCAAGCCTATAATGAAGGCGAAATTATTGTACGACGCTCTAATCGAAGCGAAAAAATATGACGCGCCAATCAGTTTACACGAGGAAGATCCATTCTTTATTAAAAAGGCAGGCAAAAACGAAACTGCTCCAGCCATTGCCGAGGCTGTTATGGTGGCTCGCGATGCTTATCTTGCAGTAAAAGCTGATTCAAAATTAAACTTCCAACACATTTCATCTGCGGATGCACTAGAAATTATTAGAAATTATAAAAAATATACGGATAAAATATTTGCAGAGGTCACACCTCATCACTTTACATTAACAGAGGAGGCTGTTGAAAAGCAAGGAACATTAGCTAAGATGAATCCGCCACTAAGGACTAAGGCCGATAGAGAGGCAATTACCCGCGCTATCAAGGACGGTACCATTGACATAATCGCGACTGATCACGCGCCTCATGCATCTGAGGAAAAGGCTAAGGACTTCTTTAGCGCTCCGAGCGGCATCATAGGTCTTGAAACAGCTCTGCCACTTGCAATAGATGAGCTTCACCATAAGCATGGTATTGATCTAGTAAAAATTATAAAGATGCTGACTGTCAATCCCGCAAGGCTTTATGGTCTTGAAGAGGGCGTGATAAAGGTTGGTTCGAGGGCTGATTTAGTGATTTTTGACATAAATGAAGAGTATATATATGAAAAATCTTCATCTAAGTCTCAAAATTCGCCATTCATAGGTGAAAAGTTAAAGGGAAAGGTGAAGTACACAATAAAGGACGGAAAGGTGGTTTACAGTGAAGACGATAGGTTTAATTGTTAATCCAAAGGCTGGCGTCGGCGGCTCGGTTGCCCTAAAGGGCTCGGACGGCGAGGCTATATACGAAGAAGCGATAAAGCGTGGCGCGAGTGAAAAGGCGCATTTGAGGTGCGAAGAGGCCTTCAGCCACCTCATTGATATAAAGGATGAGTTCAAGGTTTATACGGGCAATCACAGGCTCGGCGAGGACGAGATGAAAAAGCTTGGACTGAACTACGAGGTCGTTTACGAGACAGAGGCTAGTACCACGGCGGAAGATACGAAAAAGGCTTTGAAAGAGATACTTAAGAAGGACGTCGACCTGATTGTATTCGCAGGGGGCGACGGCACAGCTCGTGACGTTTACGACGCTGTGGGCCTTAGAAAACCTGTAATCGGGATACCTGCAGGCACTAAGATGCATAGCTCCGTCTTTGGCGTTTCACCAAAGTCCGCTTCAGAAGTCATCAGAGCCTTTTTACTAGATGAATCCTACGAGATAATTGAGTCAGAAGTCATGGATATAGATGAGGAAGCGTTCAGAAACGAAGTTTTGAACGTGAAGCTTTATGGCGCACTAAATGTAGTTAACAAGGGAAGGATGATGCAAGTGGGTAAGAGCCCTCAAAGTGCATCAGAGAACGCAGATCTTGAGTCCATCGCTCAATACGTTGTTGATGAGATGAAGGACGACACCTTATATATAGTCGGAAGTGGCTCAAGCATTCGCCCAGTTATGAATCTATTGGGCCTTGAAAATTCACTGCTTGGCGTCGACCTTGTATATAATAAGGAGCTTATCAAAAAAGATGCGAGCGAAAATGATATCTACGAAGCGCTTATGAAGTATCCGAAGAGAAAGATTATAGTTACAATTATTGGCGGACAAGGCTACATCTTTGGCCGTGGCAATCAGCAGTTTTCATCGAGAGTCATAAGAGAAGTTGGCAAGGAAAATATTATAGTCATTGCGACACAATCGAAGATTAATAACATAGCCGGCGGCAATTTGCTCGCAGACACAGGTGATGACGCGACAAACGAGTACCTAGCAGGCTACTACAACGTCATCGTCGACTATAATTACATGAAATTAATAAAACTTGTTTATTTGTAAAAATTATTAGCTTTGCGAAAATATTTTGTAAAAAGCCTTGACAAATTTTATAAACATAGTATAATATTTTCTGTGATAAAAGAAAGACTAGAATAAAACAGAGGAAGAGGAGAGTATGAGTAAATTGAAACGCAAATGGAGAAAGAGTAAGTCACTCGCAAGAACATTCGCAATGATACTTTGTGTTGTGATGGTTTTGTCGATAGTGTTACCGATTTTAATTAATAATTAAAAAAATTATATGTGAAGTAGTCCTTATACGATATAAGGACTACTTTTTTGCTAAATTTTCATTCAAATGCGCCCTTGCGCTCGTTCCCTCTTCGGCAATGCTCAGGTATGATCTATACATTCCGCTTGCCTCGTCAGTCCACATCGCGCAATCATCACATTTGCTCTGAAAATTTTAATAAATAGATCTAAGTATAAAATTTCTGCTTGTGACTATATAATTACTTAAAAGAAATGCTTTTTTTGCAATGGTTAGAAAAGTGAGCTTCACGAACGCAGCATTCAGAGAAAACTGCAATTAGTGAGAGAAGATATGTTCCAAAAGCAGCGCATTGAGACAAATTGCTTCAATTGCTTTGTGCAGGACGACGGCCACAAATCCATCTAGTTGAGCGTAGCGAACGAATATGGATTTGTAGTCGGACAAGCTTAGCAATTGTCAATTTGTTGAACTAAGCTGCGTGGAACTATCTTTTCGATGTGCAAGTGAGTAAAACACTTTTCATCATTTTCACAATTATGTAATTACAATGCTTTCACCAATCCTATTTCCCAAACTCTAAAAATATTTGACTTTGGGAAGTAGAAAATCCATTTTCGCAAAAAAACAAAAAATCATTCTTTAGTAGTATTTTTATTTTACTTAAATTTCTACAAGCAAGGCCATTAGCATAAAGCTGATCTATCTATAAATTTATGAAGATAATTTCATAATTAATATCTTGAAAAATCATGCTGCTTATACTATAATTAGTATGTAGTTATAATTTTTAAACAATATATAGATAGGAGGACTTATGTTAAAGGTAGAAAAGCGTAATGGCAATGTGGTCGATTTTGAGCAAGACAAGATCAAGATTGCCATCGAAAAGGCGATGAAAGAAACTGAAAAAGGGGTCGATGAAGAGGTTTCTCAAAAAATCGCGAGTGAAGTATTTGAAGAGGTTAATGGCAAGGACCTTGTCAACATAGAGGACATTCAAGACTTAGTTGAACTCGCTCTAATGAAGTACAGACCTGAAGTTGCGAAGAAATATATTCTTTACAGACAAGAAAGAACTAAGCTTAGAGAAAAGGGCTGGGACATGACAGCTCTTCAAAGGGACATCTACGAGAAGAAATATCGCTACGATGACGAGACTTTCAATGAATTCCTTACTAGGGTTAGTGGCGGCAATGAATATATAAAAAAGGCTATTAGCGATAAAAAGTTTATGCCAGCGGGCAGGATACTTGCAGGACGCGGCCTTGACAAGCTTGGCAGAAAGATTACTTTATCGAACTGCTATGTAATGCCGAAGGTCGAAGACAGCATCGAATCTATCTTTGACACAGCAAAGTACCTTGCTAGAACTTATAGTTATGGTGGTGGCTGCGGCGTAAACATCTCCAAACTTCGTCCAAAGGGAGCAAGAGTCAATAACGCAGCGCTTACTACGACTGGATCCGTTTCATTTATGGACCTATTCAGCTTAGTTACTGGCCTTATAGGTATGCGCGGCAGACGTGGCGCACTTATGCTAAACATGGACTCATCTCACCCTGATATAGAAGAGTTCATCAACGTGAAGAATGACCTTGACAAGGTGACTTACGCAAACATCTCTGTCAATGTTGATGACGAGTTTATGAAAGCAGTTAAAAACGATACAGAATACGACCTACACTTCACTGTTGAAGCCAATGGTCAAGAGATACACAAAAAGGTTAGAGCCAAAGAATTATTTGAAAAACTAGCCTACAATAACTGGAACGACGCTGAACCAGGCATTTTATTTAAAGATAGAATAGATTCGTGGCACCTAATGAGCGAGTTCGACGATTTTGAGTTCGCAGGCGTAAATCCATGCGCAGAAGAGCCACTACCAGCCTTTGGTAGCTGTAATCTTTCTTCAATAAATATCTCAAACTTCGTTAAATATCCATTCAAAGAAGACGCTTACTTTGATTTTGAAGATTTTAAAGTAGCCGTTAAACATGGCGTTAGATATCTTAATGGCGTTCTAGACGAAAACGCAGAGCTTCATCCACTTAAAGAGCAAAGAGAAGTAGCTAAAAACCTAAGACAAATCGGTTTGGGACTTATGGGAGTCGCAGACATGTTTATCAAGATGGGCATTAGATACGGTTCAGATGAATCCATTGACCTAATCAAAAAGATAGGTAAAGTCATGATAAATGAAGCACTTAGAGAGTCAGCTATGCTTGCGAAAAAAGACGGACCATTCCCAATGTATAGAGAAAAAGAATTCTTAGCATCAAAATTCCTTCAAAAGAACGCCGATCCAGACGTAATCGAGTTAATTAAGGAACATGGTGTAAGAAACTCACAGCTATTAACAATGGCGCCAACAGGCTCAATCTCAACACTTCTTGGCTGCTCCAATGGTGTTGAGCCGATATTCCAAATCTCATACACAAGAAAGACAGAAAGCTTAAACAACGAAGACACTTACTACAAAGTTTATACAGAAATCGTTCGTGAATACATGGACGCACACGGCATCAGAGATGAAGAGGACCTTCCAGACTTTATCGTGACAAGTAAAGACCTTGATTACAAAGACAGAATTCTTGTTCAAGCAGCTTGGCAAGAGTTTATCGATGCATCAATATCATCAACATGTAACGTTCCAAACGAGTTTACAGTAGAGCAAGTCGAAGAGCTTTATATGTTTGCTTGGGAAAAGGGCCTTAAGGGCGTAACTATCTATAGAGATGGATGCCAAAGAGCCGGCATATTGATCTCGAACAATAAAAAAACTACTAAAGAAAAGATAGACGAGCTACAAGGCGAAATCGATGCACTTGCAAAGAACGCACTTGCAGAAAACCCTGATGTTTGCCCAATGTGCGGTGGCAAGATGAATCACTCAGGCGGCTGCAGAGAGTGCCAAGACTGTGGTTATAGTCCTTGCTCAATCTAATTTAATATATTTATCAGAGGGTCCCGATTATTTTCGGGATCTATTTTTATGTCTGTATCAATTAAGATAGAGAGATTTTGTTTGAACTGCTTAATAAAATATGATAAAATACTAATTACAAGCAGTGAGAAAAACACTTTGCGAGCATAATCACAAATGCATCTAATTATTAAGAAGGCAATTAATAAATAAGTGTAATTGCAATAAGGAGTTAGACATGTTTACTTTATTAAAAGCAAGAAAAAGTACAATCTTAAAGATAGTCATCATATCAATAATCTCATCAACTCTTTCCATATACATGAACTATGTTTTGCAAATGAGCGTTGATTACATTATGCTTGGTTCGATGAAGTTTTCTGTACTTATGCTAAACATTGTCTTTATGTCACTAGCAATATTTTTTTGCGACCAATTTTTTGAAGAGTATATTATTTCTAGAGAAAAGCTAGAGCTATCATCCATACATAGAAAGAGACTTTTATTTAATTCACCACTAAAATTCAGAAACAGAATCCTGATGTATTCACTTGGCGGCAGGACAAACCTTGACAGAAACCTTGTAGATATGGTTTCTTTAGATGCTGATAATCTCTACACAATTGTGTACTATGGCCTAGAAATTATTTTGTTTTCAATTTATTTATACATTGCCGTTACATATAAGATTTTATTAATAATACTTATTCTAATGCCATTTGCACTAATAACTTACTTAATAAGTAAAAGAACAGATGCTTTAAACGATGAAATATCAAGCTTGAGTGGACAAAAGGACAGCATCTTTCTTAACAGCATAAATAATATTGACTGGATTTATTACAATGGTATAGAAAATATTAGCAAGAATGTTTACTCAAAGAATTTGAATACTATTCTTAAGAAAGAGAATAAAGTTTTATTTTTTGAAGCGGTTCTAACTCTTCTAAGAGAAACGCTTAATATAATCGTGGTTCTACTTGTGCCCCTATACTCAGGTTATTTACTTTTAAAGGGCGATATTAGTCCAGGTGGTTTTTTAATCTCAACAAACATTTACAGTAGATTTTTATTGCCAGCCTGTCTATCAATCTTAGAAATGATAAATAATAAAAGTGAAAATGCTAGCAAGATGAATGAGATAAGGGCTGTAACAGAGCTTGTAAAGAAGGAAAAGCCTTATAAATTTATAGATAGTGACGAAAATTTATTATATGCTGTTGAAAAAGGAGAATTTTCATATATTGATGGAAAGATAATAACCTTTCCAGCTATGAATTTCAATAAAAATGGACTATACATCTTTAAAGGCAGCTCTGGCAGTGGCAAGTCTACGATTTTAAACGTTTTATATAACGCTTATGATGTGGGTACGTGGTCTCCACAAATTAATACTCACATATCAAAAACAGAGGACTTCACGAAAATTGCAGCGATTTCACTTAAAGATGGGGTTTTCCTAGGAAATTCTATAGAAGAAGTTTTAAATATTAAGAATAAAGAGAAATTTAGAGCTATACTTAGCTCCATTGCTATGCCAGATTTAGAAAAGATATATGATAGAGAGGATTTTAATAGTCTATCAGGCGGCGAAAGAGATTTGCTTCTTATAATAAGAGCGCTAGCAAGTGATCCTCTACTAGTCTTTCTTGACGAGCCAGGTGCGTCTCTTGATGCGAAGAACAAAGAAAAATTATTTGAATTTATCAAAAAAGATTCGAAGAAAAGAACATATATCCTTGCTTATCATGACAATTACCTCGATGAATATGCAGATAAGCTTTATATTGTAAAAGATGCGAGCGTTAAGGAGAGTCAAAATGAAGATGATATATAAGCTTAGCAAAAGCATCAAAGCCATAGCAGTATTTCTACTTGTATTTTTCTATGAAATATTTTATGTATGGACTATAAATAACACAATTGAATACACAGTAGATAAGCATGTAAAATTAATTTTTGAAAAAGGGATTAAAAAAGAATTTATCTTGCTTGTCATATTAATGCTAGCCTTGACGGCCATAAGACAGATTTTACTATACTTAGTCAAGCTATATAATAAAAATCTTGCTGCAAAACTAAGATTTAATGTATATTCATCCATGACAGACCATGCATGTAAAGAAAATATTAAGAAAGACAGGCTTTATACGCTTATTTCAGACAACTTAGAAAGAGTAATCTCTGTGTTTGCTTCATACATGGACTATCTATTAGTCATTGCAGCAAGTATCGGAAGTGCAGCCTACATAGTCACTTTAGATATCAAAATAGCGATGGTCTTGGTAGTGATAGGGCTTTCGCTTTTAGCATACAGCTTTATTTTTAAAGATAAGTTATATAAAAAAGAAGAGATATTCTTAGAAAAGAACGAAAATCTTAAAGAGTACAATAATTTTGACTACGAAACAGTTTTAGATAGAGCCAAATACTCTGATTCAAAGTATGAAGAAGAATATGACAGAAGATTTAAAAAGTATAAAATCGCTTTTAAAGATGCAAATATGGCAAGCTTAAAATATATGTTCACGCCATATATCTTAGGTTTTGCACAAACATATCTACCGATAATAATTATATATTTTTGGAAAATTGATATTACACTTGGAGAGCTAATGGCACTTCTTCTTACTATTACAAGCTTTATGGGGATTTTTAGAAATACCGTTGACTATATAGCAGAATTAGAAAAAAAGAAAGCAGCATATAAGAGCATAGAAAAGTTTTTGTACGCTAATGATGAAGTAATATCTGAAGAATACATTGAAAAGACTGGATCAGCATTAGATGTAAAAGATTTAAAATTAAAACTAAGTAGTCATGAACTTTATCTAGACGATATGAATATTTCTAAAAACGGCTTGTATGTAATAAAGGGAGAAAAAGGTATTGGCAAGACAACGTTCTTTAAAGCGATACTTGGAGATAAAAATATTGATTATAATGGCACGATAAAACTTTATGGAAAAGATATTAGAGAGTGTTCAAGAAATTATATTTCGAGATGTATTGCATATATGCAGCAAGATTCGCCAATTATAGACGGCGACATGAAGACAGTTTTTAGAAATATTAGAGCTAGCTTAACAGAAGAAGAGATGATAAACATATTAAAGAGCGTTGCAATAGTCCCAGATGAATTTCAAGCTAGTGATTATCATGAATTACTAAATAAATTTATTGAGCAAAATCAAATTTCCGAAGGACAAAGGCAAAGACTATCGCTTGCGTACACACTAGCTATGGACAAGAACGTAGTTTTATTAGACGAGCCGACATCTCATTTAGATGCTGCTTCAAAAGAGATAGTTATTGGCACATTAAAGATACTTGCCAAAGAAAAGATGCTTTTGATAATTACTCATGATGATCAAATAATAAAGACTAGCGAAAATGTTTTTAAATTTAATATAGCTTAATGAGATCTCGATTAATTTCGGGATCTTTTTATATGCCATGCTTATGGCCTTGCCACGACAATCTTTTTGCCACGCTTATGGCTTTGCCACGACAATCATTTTTCTTATCTTATCAAAAATTACTAAGCATAGCAAAATTGCTTAATAAGCAAAATCACTTTTTATAGTAGAATCGCTATCTCTATCAAAATCATCATCTCCATCAAAATCACTTTCTCTAATAAAATTACTCATCTTTGTAAAATCGCATCTCCAGCCATAATCAAGTCAAAAAAAGAGCCACACTCTCGTATGACTCTTCAAGTAAATATTAATTTTTCTTTTCTAATTTATTCTTGCTCTCTCTAAGCAGCTCGGACAGCTTTTGCAGCTCTCTTTGTAAGTGCTCTTTCTCTTCGTCTGTGTAGTGGCCATCGATTACGCTCTCAACAAAGTTAACTCTGTGAGCAACTACTTGGTCCAAGACGTCTATGCCTTTTTCAAGTGGGTAGATGCGTATGACTCTTCTGTCGTGTTCGTCTTTGCGCCTCTCAACAAAGCCTAGCTTTTCCATCCTATCGATAAGGTCGGTTACGGTTGAAAATGCAAGACCCATGGATCTACTTAAGTCGCCTATGCTGATTGGATTGTCTTTTTCTTTGACTATAAATTGAAGTGCTGAGAATTGTGGTGGTGTCACTGATATCTCTGACAAAACCTTTCTACCTTCGACTCTGACTGCAAAGTCGGCTCTCCTTAAAAACAGTTCTATATCACGAATAATCTCGTCCATCGTACCCTCCTTAAAGTGTTTACAATAGTATTATTATATTATTATACAATAAAGTAGCTATTTTGTCAAATTTTCTTTCTTTGAGCAGTTTTTGCAGCCTACTTGACCGAATAGATGGTTTACTTTTATTGCATTTACTGGGCAATGTCTTACGCAGTCGTTACACCTGATACACTCTGGTGAATTTGGGTTCTCGTATGTCTTTATGCCAAACTTACAAACTTTCTCGCATTTTTTACAGTGTATGCATGATGAGTCGATGGAGAAGTTATAAAAGCTTATCTTGTTGAATAGGCCATATATAGCGCCTAATGGGCAGATGAAGCGGCAGAAGACTCTGTATGAGAATATACTTACTAGGACAACTACTATTAAAATAGTAAGTTTTGAGAAGAATAGTGTTCCTAGCATCTGTCTTAGATCTGCATTTTTAGCGATTAATGGTAGCCCGCCTTCTAGTATGCCTTGTGGGCAGATAAGTTTACAGAAGTATGGGTTACTCATTCCATAATCATCCTTTAGTAGTAGTGGCATGCCTATTACAAAGACTGCTAGCACTACGTATTTTATGTAGCTTAGGTACTTGGCGATACTTGGTTTTATCACAAGCTTCTTTGTCTTGATCTTGTATAAAAGGTCTTGAACTAGTCCAAATGGGCATAGGAAGCCGCAGATGAATCTACCTAAAAGTATTCCGAATAAGAATAAAAATCCTAGTACGTAAAAAGCTATTGCGTGTGCGGGTGAGCCGATACATGCTTGCAAGGAGCCTATGGGGCAGGCTCCAAGCGCAGCAGGGCATGAGTAGCAGTTCAGTGTTGGTACACAGTACTTCTTCAAATCGCCTTGATATATTTTGCCTTTTAAATAATTTGGAAGTATTGGATTGGATGCGAAGAAGAATAGTACTTGCGACATCCATCTTTTTGATTTTTTAACTATCTTCATAATTCTAACCTAGTCCTATGCATTCAAAGCAGATGTTGGCTGCTTTCTTAAAAACTGTCAAGTAGTCAAGTCTCTTCACGCCAATGAATAAAAAAGCTATTGCCATGGCTAAGAATACATATTGTGTGACTTTTTTCTTCTTCATTTTATTTCATCTCTTTTGGAACGAATTGTTCGCAAAGTTCTTTGAATTGTTCGTAGCTTTGAGCACCGATGATAGGTGAGCCAACGATGTTACCTTCTTTATCAAGAACGAATGTTGTTGGGTAGCCTGTTACAGCTGCTAGGAACTTGTCGTTCATCTCTTGTGTTGGAATTAGGTTTGGATAAGCGCAGCCCTTGTCTTCAACGATTCTCTTGCCAAGTGCGATGATATCGTCACGTGTTTGCTTCATTGCTTCGCTCATGCCTTCTTTTTCAGGTGCTACGTCTGATACAATACCTAAGAAACCGATTTTGTCTTTGTATTCTTCGTAAACTTTAGCTAGGTCTGGCATTTCAGCTTTACATGGTCCGCAGAATGTTCCCCAAACGTTCATGATAGTGTATTCATGTTCAGCTAGGTATTCTTTAGCGGAGAAGTCTTTGCCGTAGATGTCTTTTGTATCGAAATCGAATTTTGCAGCTGCACCTGATTCGCCGTCAACGCTAAGTGGTTTAGCTACTTTGATAGATTTTTTAACATTGTCAAGGTCTTCATATAGCTTGTCATAAATTTCTTGATCTTCGCCTGTAAGTCCTTCAGCCTTGTTCATGTATGACCAAACGTAGTTGTAGCCGTCTGTGCTTGCTAGCTTTTCGTTGTTGTCAAAGCCTGTTAGTGCCTTTAAGCCTTCGTCATCCTTTGGCATCTTGTCGTCAGCTATAACATTTATAGCCCACATCTTAGAGAATTCATTGATAACTTTGTCAAGCTCTTCTTTTTTCTTGTCTTCACTAAGAGTTTGATCCATAAGTAGTTTTGCGTAAGCATTTGCTTGTTCAGTACTAGCAAAGCTTGATTTAACGCCGCCGTAGATGTCGCCAGCGTGGTCTCTCTTTTCAAGTAGTTCGTTGTAAACATGGATGTTTTCGAAAGGCTTGCCCCAAACTTCAGGGTTTAAAGTGTACTTAACACCGCTAGTCTTGATGGCGATAGTGCCTTTGTCCATGTCTTCTTCATTTGATTTGATCTCACTTTGATCAACAACGTAATCGTTTCCTGATGACTTATTGCAGCTAAATAAGAATAAGCTTGTCATCATTAATAAAATTAAAAGTTTTTTTAGATTTTTCATTTTTCCCTCCATAAATTAAAATAATTTCTTCGAATTACAAAACAATTATACAATATAAATTTTTTCTTTACAAGTCAATTGAAGCAAATAATGTTTACAAAATAGTAACAATACCATCATTTTAAAACTTCTTTCATATTATATGTATTATTGCTTTAAAAATATATTTATACTAAAGGCCATTGTCATAAATAATCTCTATATCGGTTTAGTTTAATTAAAAGATAAATTGGGTAAATAGTTCTTGTAAAAGGATATCCATTGTGATAGAATAAAAGTGTAAGCTAATAATAAAAAAGGAGTGATTTTATGGAAAAAGGAGTTAGAGTTTATTCAGAAATTGGTAAACTTAGAAAAGTTATCCTTCATAGACCTGGTGAAGAATTAAACAACGTATCACCAGATACTATGCAAGAACTACTTTTTGACGAAGTACCTTATTTGGATCAAGCACTTAAGGAACATGATTACTTTGCAAACATATTAAAAGAAAGTGGTTGCGAAGTTTATTATCTAGAAGACTTAGTTGCTGATGTAATTAAGGACAAAAACCTAAAGGAAAGCTTAATCGAAGAATTCTTAGACGAAGCTGACCTACACACACCAAACGAAAGATACATCATGAAAGACATCTTGCTACAACAAAAGTCTGAAAAGGACATCGTTATGAAGATGATCGCTGGTACTAGAATGACTGAGCTTACTAAGAGAAGCAAAGAAACACTTGCTGACTTCTCTGACGCAGGCAGATATTTCTTAACAGTACCAATGCCAAACGCTTACTTCACAAGAGACCCATTCGCAAACATCGGTCACGGTGTTGCCATAAACAAGATGTGGTCAAACGTTAGAAGAAGAGAAACATTATTTGGTAAATACATCTACGACCATCACGAAATGTTCAAGGACGTAGACGTACCAAGATGGTATGACAGAACTGATAAGTTCCACACTGAAGGTGGAGACCAACTTATACTTACTAAAGATGTACTAGCAGTTGGTATCTCTCAAAGAACTGAAGCAGCAGCACTTCAAAAACTAGCTGAAAATGTTCTTAATGCTGGAGAATTCAAGACAGTTCTTGCAATCAACATCCCTCAATCACATGCATTCATGCACCTTGACACAGTATTTACTATGATTGACAAAGACAAATTCACTATCCACCCAGAAATCGAAGGACCTCTAGTAGTTTATTCAATGGTTAAAGATGGCGACAAGATCGTTATTACTGAAGAAAAGAACTCACTAGACAAGGTTCTAGCTCACTACCTAGGCTTAGATGCAGTTGATTTAATCAGATGCGGCGGCGGATTAGGAATTGACGCTCAAAGAGAACAATGGAACGACGGTTCAAACACATTAGCAATCGCTCCAGGCGAAGTTGTAGTATATGACAGAAACGTAGTAACAAATGATTTTCTTGAAAAAGAAGGAATCAAATTACACAGAATGCCATCATATGAACTTTCAAGAGGTAGAGGCGGCCCAAGATGTATGTCTATGCCACTTTACAGAGAAGACGTTAAATAGTCAAATTATATATTAATAAAATTCTAAATTACGGAGGTTAAAATTAATGGCAGTTAATTTACACGGAAGAAATTTCATCACACTAAAAGACTTTACACCTGATGAAATTCATTACCTATTAAACCTAGCTAGCGACTTAAAAGCTAAGAAGAGAGCAGGTATTAAAGGAGATTTACTAGAAAGAAAAAATATTGTACTATTATTTGAAAAAACTAGTACAAGAACTAGATGTTCATTCGAAGTTGCTTGTATGGACGAAGGTGGCCAAGTTACATTCTTAGGCTCACAAGACTCACAAATGGGCAAGAAAGAATCAATCGAAGATACTGCAAAAGTATTAGGTAGATTCTACGATGGTATCGAATTTAGAGGATTTAAACAAGAAACAGTTGATACACTTGCTAAACACGCAGGAGTACCAGTTTGGAACGGTTTAACAGACGTTTATCACCCAACACAAATACTAGCAGACTTCATGACAGTACAAGAATATGTACCAAAGCCATTTAACGAAATCAAATTCGTTTACGTAGGCGACGCTAGAAATAACATGGGTAACTCACTTATGATAGGTGCCGCTAAGATGGGTATGCACTTTGTAGCTTTAGCTCCAAAGGAATTATGGCCATCAAAAGACCTTGTTAAGGAAATGGAAGAAGTTTCCAAAGTAACAGGCGCAACTATCGAATTCGAAGAAGACGTTAAGAAAGCAGTTAAAGGCGCAGACGTTATCTACACAGACGTTTGGGTATCAATGGGTGAAGAAGATAAATTCGAAGAAAGAATTAAACTTCTAAAACCATATCAAGTAGATATGAAGATGATCAAAGCTACAGGCAATGAACACGTTATCTTCTTACACTGCCTACCAAGCTTCCACGACCTTAACACTAAGATCGGTGCTGAAATTGGCGAAAAATACGGCTTAAAAGAAATGGAAGTTACTGACGAAGTATTCAGAAGCAAGTACTCAAGAGTATTTGACGAAGCTGAAAACAGAATGCACACTATAAAGGCAGTTATCGTTGCCACTATAGGAAAACTATAGAATGAAGGTAGTAGTTGCATTAGGAGGCAACGCTCTAGGAAAAACTTGTGCAGAACAAAAAGAACTAGTTAAGAAGACAGCAAAACCAATCGTCGACTTAATCGAACAAGGTAACGACGTTACCATCGCTCATGGCAACGGCCCTCAAGTAGGCCTTATCAATAACGCATTCAAAGGCGATATGCCATTTGCAGAGTGCGGCGCAATGAGCCAAGGCTACATTGGATACCACTTACAAAATGCCATCAAGGCAGAACTAAGGAGAAGAGGCATCAAGAAAAACGTAGCTACAGTTATCACACAAGTTTTAGTAGATAAAGATGACAAAGCATTCCAAAACCCTACTAAGCCTATCGGCCTATTCTATACAAAAGAAGAAGCAGAAAAGCTTATGGCCGCAACAGGCGACACATACGTTGAAGACGCAGGTAGAGGCTACAGAAAAGTTATAGCTTCACCAAAGCCTATTGACGTAGTAGAAAAGGATCTAATCGGTCATCTTATCGAAGCAGGAGACGTTGTAATTACAGTTGGCGGCGGCGGAATCCCAGTTATCGAAGACGGCGAAGACTACAAAGGCGTAGCAGCAGTTATCGATAAAGACTTCGCTTCAGAAAAACTTGCTGAGATAGTTGATGCAGATCAATTAATCATATTAACAGCAGTTGAAAAAGTTGCCATAAACTTCGGTAAAGAAAACCAAGAAGAGCTTAATAAAGTGACAGTAGATGAGATGAAAAAGTACTCAGAAGAAGGTCACTTCGCAAAAGGATCCATGCTTCCAAAAGTTGAAGCAGCAATCATGTTTGCAGAGTCCAAACCAGGTAGAGTCAGCTTAATCACATCACTTGAAAAAGCAGGCGAAGGTATCGAAGGAAAAACTGGAACAATAATTTCTAAATAATAGAAATATATCAAAGAGCAGATTAATTTCTGCTCTTTTTGTTTTAAAACAGTTAGCCATGGGTATATATCTATTGACAATCGATAGACAAAATTTAGGAGGGATATTAATGAAAGACATTACAATTTATACAAGTACTACATGTTCATTCTGTCACATGGCAAAGGAGTACTTAGACGGAAAGAACATCAAGTACACAGAAAAGAACATCTCAGAAGATAAAGACGCTAGGATGGAAATGATGAAGATGGGCTTCACAGGCGTACCAGTTATCATTATAGGTGATGAAAAGATACTTGGCTTCGACAAGGCTAAGATTGATGCAGCATTAGAAGACTAAGATATTTACACGAAGTATGTACCCTTTGGTGCATACTTTTTTTATGCTTTGAGAATGGCTGGGCCACTTCGTAGATAATTGCTAAATTATTTTATTCACTTTAAACACAAGAGACACAGCTATGCTATTAACAATAAATAAACGCATTTAATAGACCGAAATTGATACGAACACGAAGAAAAAAGGTGGAAACCCACCTAAATTCTTCGAGCTTATATAAATTTTATGGTATAATTATTAAAAGAAAGATTATAGGAGGACATATGCTAGACAAATTTGGTTTTGATTTATGGGCCCAGGATTACGACAAAACTGTTGAACTATCTGATAGTGAGGATACTTACCCATTTGCGGGATATAAAGAAGTTCTTGCCTACATCTACGATGCCGTTAGAAAAATGAATGCAAAAAAAGTTATTGACATAGGCTTCGGCACGGCAGTTTTAACGAAAAAGCTTTATGATGACGGCCTTGAGATACACGGTCAAGACTTTTCAAAGAAGATGCTTGATATAGCGGCAGAAAAAATGCCCAAGGCAAAATTATATGAAGGTGACTTCACAAAAGCACTAGACAAGGAGATTTTAAGTGAAAAATACGACGCGATACTCGCGACATATTCAATTCATCATATAATTGACTCTGAGAAAAAAGATTTTTTAATGACTTTACTTAAGCTATTAAACGACGGCGGAAAAATTTTTATAGGCGACGTTAGTTTTTCGGACCTTGCATCATTAGAGGCTTGCAAAGAAGAGTCAAAAGATTATTGGGATGATGACGAGTACTACCTTGTTTATGAGAGCATTAAGAAAGAGTTTCCGAAGGCAATTTTCGAAAAAATAAGTTTTTGCTCAGGCGTTTTGATTTTAGAAAAATAGTTTTTACATTTTGGTCCATGGCAGTGCTATGGGCCCTTTTATTTCTTACAAAATAGTAACAATTAATGAAAGTCCATTCACGGTATGCTTTATTGTGATATACTATATACAAGGAAGTGATGATATGAAAAAGTTTTTACTTATAATAATGTCTTTGCTAATGGTGATTAGTGCCTTTGCGTGCCAAAAGCCAAATGAGATGCCAAAGGAAAAAAGTAAAGTAAATGAAACAAAAGAAACAAATGAAGCAAGTGAAATAGACGAGCCGGATAGAACAGACGAAGGAGCTCTAATCCCAGCTGTCATGGTGGACGGCAAATTATACAAGGACACTTGCTATATCAATAGCTTAGTCAAATGCGGCACCATGGACGGCAAAATCGAAAAAGTCGTTCCTACAAGCGAGTTTCCAAAGAATGACGGCGAATCAAACTTTGATAAATGCGAGTACCAATACGCTGGCGATGGCTTTTTAACTGTTTATTATGAAGGCAAATATCTATTGTTCTCAACTGACGACATTTGGGACGAGACTAAAAAATACGTCGCAAATTTCACAGGAACTGTAGAAGAAGTAGTTTGTGACGAGGCTGCAAAGGATGCTACTATGCTTAGAATAAAAGATATTGACGTGCCAGAAGAGTTTAAATATATCTTCGGTGAAAATACCGAATATCCAAATCCGTTCTTAGTAAAGCTTGATTATGTAGACGTTCACAAGGGCGGAGAGCCAATTGACGCAAAAGACACCCAAGGCAAAAAAGTCACAGTCTACTTCGACGGCACAGCTCACAACACAGAGCTAGAATCAAGTGCGCTAATTACAATCGATTCAGCTTATGAGGTAGAAGTTCTAGACTAAATTACAGAGAATACACTTGATTTTCACGTGCAATAGCTGTATAATATACACAAGGAAGTGATATTATGTCAAAAAGCAATTTAACGATAGCGATGGATAAGAATGATAAAGAAAAATTTATAAACTTAGTTGATGAACTTGGACTAAACGTATCGACAGCTATAAACATGTTTGTAAAACAATCAATTAGAGAAAATGCTTTGCCACTGAATTTAAAGATCAATAACATAGAAAAGATATCTGAAGACATTATGAATGAGTATGATGAAGCATTTAGGGAGCTTTCAAAGTGATTTATGTTAGTATAGAAAAAGTAGAAGTACTAGACAAATATGGGCAGTATAAAAATCATTTTTAAGGAGCAATTGAGTGACAAGGTCATAAGAAGAAATTTGCTGTTGAGCTTGATATACATCATAGTCACTGGACTTATCTATCTCGTAACTAAGCTCACTGGACTAATTTTTTCAGTAAACTTGATTTTTATACACATAACTCTTCCAGGGATTTTCTATGGGCTTATATTGCTAGCTGCAGCATGGATAATTTATGTTTTGTCACTCATTTTAAATACAAATAAAAAACTATTTGTCAAAGTAATAATTGTGTTAATAATTGCGGTAGTAGTTTTATTTACGGCATGTGTAGGCCTTTTTATCGGTTTTGGTTCCAATGAATACTACGAATTTACTTCGGACGATGGAAAAAACATAGCCGTTATCAGCGAATATAACTTTTTATTTAGCACGAAGCTTGATATGTATAAAAGAGAGAACTTATTCTTCCTTCGTAAGATTGAGGACGATTTCTACACAAGCGACCAAGGTTATGTCTTGGGCAGTGATGCCTGTAAAACAGAGTGGGACGGAGCTGTGTTTAAGATTGAAATTCACCAAAGATTTGGACCATATAATTATGAGTACAATTTAAATAACTATTAAGGGCTTTCAGATGAGAGCCCTTTTCTCTTGCCAAAATTTATTTTCAGTGGTATAATATATTTACAAGCAATATACTTTGTTAGCAGGGTAAATCAAGGAGGAAAAAAATGAAGAAGAAAATTTCGTTACTATTAGTAGTTCTTATGCTAGTGACATTTATGCCTATGTCAATGGCTGCGAGTGAAGAAAAGGCAGTGGAAAGCACTCAAAAGTTTACAGTTAACGGTGAGGCGCGTGAGATTAGAGCTTATATTATAAAGGGGAAAAATTATTTAAAGCTACGTGATGCAGCCGCTGCGCTTAGAGGAACAAAGGCGCAATTCTATGTTGACTACGACAACGACAAGCATCTTGTTAGTATCGAAACGAATAAGCCATACGAAGACCTATCAGATATCAAGACTTATTCATCTCAAAAAGAGCTTTGGGCAACTATGAGAAATATGGATGTCCTTATCGATGGCAAAGAGAAAAAACTTAATTCTGCCTTTATTATCGAAACAAATTACATCGAGCTAAGAGATTTATCAAAGCTAATGGGTTTTGACGTCAGCTATGACGCGCCTACAAAAACTGTAGCAATTACATCAGATAAAGTTAAAATGCCTTGCTTACTTGATTTTGAGCTAGAAGACTTCGATGGTAATAAACGTAACATTGCCGATATATTAGCTGAGCATGAATACACTCTAGTTAATGTTTGGTCGACTGATTATGCACAATGCAAAAAAGAACTTCCTGACTTAACAAAGCTAGCAAACGATTATAAAGACAAAGCTGGCTTCCTTGGCGTTATTCATAACATTGAGCCTCTTACTAGCACATCAAGTGATTATGACAAGAAGACTAGAGAAGAAAATATAGCTAAAGCAAAGAGCTTATTAGAAAAAGCAGACGCTAAATATCAAAATCTATGTCCTAGCCAAGCGGCTGAGAAGTATTTTAATTTCAAGATAAAAGCCGTTCCAACAGTTTTTATCTTTGATAGCGAAGGTAATATTCTCGAAACTTTTATTGGCGTTGGCGCTTATGGTTTCTATGAAAAATATGAAAGAGCATTGAAAAAATATATTAAATAACTATTAAGGGCTTTCACACGAGAGCCCTTTTTCATGCCACAACCATGTTTATGGACTAGCCACTTCGTAAAGACCATTCACGTCTTTATTTTTTTTTATTTTTGTGATATAATATTTGTAATTATAGTTTAAAGGAGGCAAGGGATGAGCGAAGCTTTATATAGAAGATTTAGACCCAAGACTTTTAACGAAATCATCGGTCAAGATCACATCACAACCATACTTAAAAATCAAATACTACAAAGTAGACTATCTCACGCCTACCTATTTACCGGCACGCGCGGAACAGGTAAGACCTCTCTTGCAAAGGTTTTTGCGAGGGCAATCAACTGCCTTAATCCACACGAGGCCGAGCCTTGTAATGAGTGCGAGAACTGTCTTGAGGCGCTTGGTGGCAAGGCCGTCGACATCATAGAGCTTGACGCTGCGTCAAACAACTCCGTCGATAATATTCGCGAGCTTCGTGACAAGGCGATATATCTACCAACTAAGCTAAAATACAAGGTCTACATCATAGACGAGGTTCACATGCTATCGAAGGGCGCCTTCAATGCGCTTCTTAAAATACTTGAGGAGCCACCAAAGCACTTAATATTCATACTTGCGACGACAGAGCCGGAGAGGATACCAAAGACAATCATCTCCCGTGTTCAGCGCTTCGATTTTAAGCGTATAGACGAGGATCTCATCGAGAAGAATTTATCTCGCGTTCTTGACACTATCGGCAAAAAGTATGAGGACGAGGCAGTTCAAATCGTTGCTAGAGCAGGCGCTGGCTCGATGAGAGACGCTTTATCCATGCTTGAGAGCACCATCAGCTACTCAGACACTCTTACTAAGGAGAGCGTACTCAAAGCCTTGGGCCTACTTGATGAGAGCTACTCAACTGGCATAGTAGAGGCGATATTCACACGCAATCCCCAAAAGTACTATGCTAATTTAGACAAGCTCTTCCTTGATGGCAAGGACGAAGCGATGATCATAGATGGCATAATTAAGGCGCTTAGAGAGATTTTATACGACAAAGTTAATAAAATCGGCAAATACAATTTTACCTTTGACATCAAGCTCATGGACATCATAAACGCGATCGACATCTACATGGATTACCTTGAGAGGATGAAGTTTGTCAAGGAAAAGCGGATTTTCGTTGAGATGGCGGGCCTTAAGGTCATGAGCCTTGACAGCGACGTGATGAAGATGAACTTCGATAGATCCGTCACAGTTAGTGATTTAGCGCAGCCTGTAAGTGATCACGATAATGGCAATGCCAAAGCCACTTCGTCAAATACAGCTCAAGATAATCAAGATAACTCTTTTGACGACTTAGCAAGCCTTGAGATGGGCATGGTGGACTACGAAGATGAAGGCTTTTATTTCACAGAAATGGAAGAGGAAGTAAAAAAGCCAAAGGAAGCAAAAAAAGAAAACGAAGTAAAAAATATAGACAAGGCAAAATCACTTGATGAAGCGAAATCATTTGACGAAGCAAAAAATACAAACGAGGCAAAGCCATTTGATGAAGTAAAAGTAAATGACGAAGCAAAAGCGCTTGATGAGCAAAATTCACAAGGTATAGCAGAAAGCGAAGAAAGTGACTCTGACAGCGAAAGTGGCAAGACCATTATCCCCGCTGAAAAAGAGAAAGCTATTGATCTAGATGAAGACGAAGAACCCGAAGAGGACTTCGAAAAGAACAAGGCGCTTTACGAAAACTTCTTGAAAGATGACGACATGAGAGTACTTAAGTCCATATTCACGGATTTTGAATACTCAAAAACTGTTTCTGGTGTGCTAGTACTTAAAAAGTCTCGTGACATAGCTCTTGACACTAGTGTAGCCCTTGTTGATATGAACAAGGACGCCATATTAAAGACTATTAACAAATATTTTAACGATATAATCGATATCAAAATTGAAAGCTCCGACCAAGAGAAAAAGACTCTCAAACTCAGAGAGGACCTTAAAGAGTTCTTGGGCGGCAAGCTTATAATTAAGTAGGAGGTAATTATGAAAAGAGGATTCCCACAAATGGGCGGCAACATGAATAACATGATGAAGCAGCTTAAAAAAGCACAAGAAAATATGCAAAAGAAGCAAGAAGAGATTGAAGCTACTATATTAGAAGTAGATAAGGGCATGGTGAAGGTTGAAATCACTGGTAAGAAAGAGATCAAGTCCATCACCATAGATCCAGAAGTTGTTGATCCAGACGACGTTGAAATGCTTGAAGACTTAATCATGGTCGCAGTAAACGAGGCTATAGCTAAGGCTGATGACCTTATGAACTCTGAGATGGGCAAATTAACTGGCGGCCTAGGTATTCCAGGACTATAATGGATAGGCTAGATAAGCTAGTTAGCAATTTAGAGTCGTTTCCGCAATTTGGCTCGAAGTCTTCGATAAAGTTTGCTTATTACCTTTTGAACAATAGGGACAAGGCCATGAGCCTAGCGAGGGACATCGAGGAGACTCTTGAAAATATTCACAGATGCAAGATTTGCTGTAACTACAGTGAAGCTGACGTTTGCGGCATCTGCTCTGACGAGGACAGAGACCACTCTACCATATTAGTAGTAGAAAAGGAAGAGAATGTTATGCGCCTTGACAAAGAGGGCGGCTACAACGGTCTTTATCACGTTTTAGGAGGCACCATCAACATGCTTGAGGGCATAGGACCTGAGGAGATAAATATTCCTGAGCTATTCCAAAGGCTTGACGGCAGTGTGAAAGAGCTCATCATTGCGACTGACCCAGACATTGCGGGCACTGCCACAGCGAATTACATCAAGGAGAACATCCCTGACAAGAGCGTCAAGGTGACTAGGATAGGTACCGGCGTGCCGATGGGCGCTGACCTAAGCTACTACGACGCTGAAACTATCAGAAAGGCGATCGACAATCGTGTCGACATGTAATATGAAGAAATTAGCAGTTATTGATTCAGGTATAGGGGGCTTATCCGTTGTTCGTGAGCTTCTTAAGCTGAATAATGAGATCGAAATAAATTACTTCGGGGACAATATCAGAGTGCCTTATGGCAATATGAGTCGTGACGAGATCCTTTCTTGTATGGAGCACATTTTGGACTTCTTATACGAAAAGGGCGTTACTGACTGCCTTGTCGCTTGTAATACCATGAGTAGCGCGATACTTAATACCGGCTACACTCATAAGATTAAGCTCTATAATATAGTTACGCCAACTATTGACGAAGTAAATAGGCTTGGTCTTAATAGAGCGGCGATACTTGCGACGAAGTTTACCATCGCTTCGAAAGAGTATTACAATAGGCTCAAGGCCATTGGCACAGATGATTTACTAGAGATGGCGAGCGCATCGCTTGCGGCGCTTATCGAGGACTTCGACGAGAACGGGGACATCATCGAAGAGGAAGTGCTTGACTACAAAAGGCGCATTGACGATGGTGGCTACAGGACCTTAATTTTGGGCTGCACTCACTACGAGTTCATTGACGCCATCTTCAAAGAGCTGATGCCTGAAGTAGATTTTATCATGCCTGCGAAGCTCCTTGCCCATAGCTTTGACGCGAGTGGACTTAAAAAAGGTGACTTCAATATCTACACGACTAAGGGCAAAGACATCTATATCCATAGTCTAAGGACTCTTGATATAGATAAAAAACTGAATATAGAAGATTATATAGAAATCTAGGAGGAACTATGAAAAAGATTGATTACAAAGAAAGGATCAAGGACCTGCATCTTACAAACTTCCTAAGAGTGGAAGATGGCGGGACTAACACGCTTCTTTCAGATGTCTTCATCGACAACAACTCTCTTCCTGAGCTTTCCATAGACGAGGTTAGGCTTGAAAAGAAATTCTTCAACAGAAACTTTTCTCGTCCTTTTTACATAAACGCGATGACTGGCGGCACCGAAAAGGCGCTTAGGATCAACGAGATTTTAGCTAGGCTCGCACGTGACTTTAATATACCTATGATGCTTGGAAGCGAGAAGATAGCTGTTGTGGATAAGAAGTTCCCTGAAACATTCACCATTGCACGTGAGGTCAACAAAGACGGCTACCTTATAGCCAATGTCGGTGCTACAGCGAATTTGGATGTGATGAAGAAGGCGGTTGATTTAATCGATGCCAACGCCATCTGCATACATCTAAATGCTTTTCAAGAGCTCATCAATGGCGAGGGTGACAGGGATTTCACTAGCTATATGAAGAACATCGAGGCGGCGCTTAAGTATTTTAAGCTGCCCGTCATAGTGAAAGAATGCGGTTTTGGCATGAATCAAAGAAATATCGAGGATCTCGCTAAGCTCGGTGTCAAGTACATCGACATATCAGGCGCGGGCGGCACAAACTTTGCTAGGATCGAGTCCATGGCGAACGCTGCCGAAGATTTCTCGGATATCTTCGACTTTGGCACGCCAACAGCACTCTCCATACTATATGCGAGGGAGCTCAAGAAGAAGTACAAGTTTACCCTAATCGCCTCAGGCGGTATAAGGACTGCGATGGACGCCTTCAAAGCCTACGTTATAGGCGCCGACGTCGTTGCACTCGGTGGCGAGTTATTGAAATACGTCTACCACGGCTCATACGAGGCGAGCGCAGACTATATCAATAGCTTTTCAGATAAGCTCATAAAGCTCATGCTCATCACATCTTCACGCAATACAGGCGAGCTAAAGCATGTGAGATACAAATTAGAAGGCAGATTAAAAGATCTATGGGAGGATTAAGATGGATAAAGATAATAAAAGCATAAACCTATCGATGCTAGCGGACTACTACGAGTTCACCATGGCCAACGGCTACATTGCCAATGGCGTAGCAGATACAGAGGCAGTCTTCGATATGTTCTTTAGAAAAGTCCCTGACAATGGTGGCTTCGCCATCGCCGCAGGACTTGAGCAAGTCATTGAATATATAGAAAATCTAAAATTTACAGAAGATGATATAGATTACTTCAAAAGCAAAAAGATATTTTCAGAAGAATTTTTGGACTTCTTAAGAAATTTCAAATTCACCTGCGATGTATGGGCGGTAGAAGAAGGAACACCAGTATTTCCAAAGGAACCCATCATTATAGTTAAGGGCCCGGTTAAAGAAGCACAAATCATGGAGACAATGATACTTCTTACGATAAACTACCAATCCTTGATAGCGACAAAGGCGAGCAGGATTGTTAGAGTCGCTAAGGGCAGAGCCATCTCAGAATTTGGCTCGAGACGCGCCCAAGCGAGTGAAGCAGCGATACTTGGCGCAAGAGCAGCATACATCGGCGGCGCGAAAGCCACAGCAAACACTATCACAGACAAGTTCTTCGGCGTTCCAGCTACAGGCACCATGGCCCACTCATGGGTACAAATGTTCGATACAGAGCTAGAAGCCTTTAGAGCCTACGCGAAAGTTTATCCAGACTCCTGCGTTTTACTCGTTGACACATACAATACACTCGAAGAAGGCATACCAAACGCGATAAAAGTTTTTGACGAGCTCCGTGCGGGTGGTCATGAAGGCGTCGGTATCAGGATAGACTCAGGCGACCTTGCTTATCTATCGAAAAAAGCAAGAAAGATGCTCGACGAAGCAGGCTACCCAGACGTTAAGATCATGGTCTCAAACTCACTTGACGAGTACGTAATCAAGGACCTACTTGGTCAAGGTGCCCAAATCGATGGTTTTGGTGTTGGCGAAAGACTGATCACATCAAGAAGCGAGCCAGTTTTTGGTGGCGTTTATAAACTTGTATCCACATTCAAAGACGGCAAAGAGATATACAAGATCAAAATTAGTGGCGACGTCGAAAAAATTACCACACCCGGCTTTAAAAAGCTATATAGATTATACGATAACGAAACAGGAAAGGCACTTGCAGACCTAGTTACAACACATGATGAAGAGATCGACTTCACAAAAGAGATCGAGATCTTCCATCCACTATACACTTGGAAGAAGAAAACACTTACAAACTACACAGCAGTGCCGCTACTAAAGAAAATTTTCGACAAAGGTAAATTAGTATATAATAAGAAGACAATCGACGAAGTGCAAAAGTATTCGCTAGAAGAAGTCGATAAGCTTTGGGATGAAGTCAAGAGACTTGAAAATCCACACGAGTACTACGTCGACCTTAGCAAAAAGCTTTGGACAATTAAAAACGATATGCTTAATAAAAAACATTAGTATAGGAAGCTCTTTGAGACAAACTCAGAGAGCTTTTTTATGCCACACTATAGTTATGGTTATCGCGCAGCCATTAGCACGATTATGGCACAGCCATTATTATAAACATGGCACAGCCATCACCATAAGCATAAGCATCTTGACAAAGATAAGCGAATGTAATAAAATCATCTTAATAAAGGAGATTAGGCATGCTAAAAGAAAAGCCCGTAATACTGTCAATTTCGGCATTAGACTCAAGTGCCCTAAGAGGCGTCGAGGCAGACGTCAAGACAGCACTAAAACTAAATACCTACTGCACGGTCGCGACAACATGCGTGACCAGCCAAAATACACAAAGGTGCATCTCAAGACATGCCCTCTCCTCGTCCATGGTCTACGACCAGATAAAGGCGGCGAGCGAGGACTTCGAGATCGGCTGCGTCAAAGTTGGCCTTATCTCAAACATCAATCAGGCAAAAGCAGTGAAAGACGCACTAGATAAATACTTTAATGAGGTGCCCGTCGTACTAGATCCAGTCATCGCATCAAAGTTCGGCCACGTCTACACAGACGCCGAAACACTTGAGTATATAAAGGAAGAGATCTTTCATAAAGTCACGCTACTTACACCAAACATGAAAGAGGCAGAAACCTTAACAGGGATGAAAGTTACTACAGTTACCGAAATGCTAGCCGCAGCGCAAAAGCTTCACCTTGATTATGGTGCAAGCGTTCTGATTACAGGAGGCGCACTCGAGGGCGAACTAAAAGATGTCCTCGTTATAGATGGCAAAGAGAAAATTATAGATAGGAAGAAAGTAGATAGACAAGCCTTTGGACTAGGCGCAACAGTCTCTACCGCCATAGCCACATACCTAGCGAAGGGATATAAGATGGAAGAAGCAGTGAGATTTGGACTAGAGTACTTAACGCTATGCCTAAAAGAGCGCATAAATTTAGGTAAAAATGAAGGGGCTATCTGGCATATTTAGCATAGCCAAGTAAACATTATTTTGCTTAAGTAGTAATTTTGCATTCTTTTGCGCAAAAATCACGCCTTTTCTTCACTACGAGCTTTTAATCGCTCCAATGTACTCATCTGTACTATTTCGCTCATAAAAGTTCTCCGTAAAGAAAATTCGTTGATTTTATCTGCAAAATAATTGCATAATTGGGTGAGAGTACTGCTTCTTATAAATAATAATTTTAAGTAAAAAAATTAAATTTAAAAATTTGTATACATTTTGTAAATAATTTCGCCTTTCGAAACTGTTATACTTATATTATAGACATAAAGAAAGGAGAAAATTATGAATAAATTTAAAAGACTATTGTTTACATTATTTATCTTTGCTTATTTACTCGCGCAGTTCGAGTCCATCAAAGCAGAGAGCGTTAAAGCAGAGTTCACAGATCCAAGCAATACAGAAATCATCACAGAAGTATTGGTTACAGATAAAAAACCAATCGACATGAGTAATGCTTTAGTGACAGAACCATTCGCCTGCGATGACGGTCAAGGCGCTACGCACGAAGACTTTCTTCAAGAGAGCATAATCAAAGAAAACGCTTTTGACGAAACAGCCCCTATATAATCCCATATATAATAATCCCCTATATAATAAGGAAGAGAATAGATTGAATACCATATGCTAGACGAGTAAATCGCCTAGCATTTTTTTCTAATTAGACGAGAAACGTATACGAACAAAACTATAGACACAAAATGCGAATAGGTTTGGAGAGGGTACAACGATATAGAAAATTGTTAACAATACGTTAAATTTAAAAAATTTCTTGCTTTTTAGACAAATATATGCTATAATGATGCCAAGTAAATACGATCTTCTGTGCCACCAGAAAAAGTCGTTAGATACTTTAAAACTCATTCCTAAAAGATATTTCACAAAATGCATGCAAAAACTGTGAAGTGACTTTTGGGTACATAATCATGCATAGCAACACAAGCAATTATTTTACGATTATAGACGAGTCGGTGGCACGACCCGTCTTTTTTAGTGTCTTTAACGAACTAAAGTGGAATGCACAGAAGATAAGGAGATAACTTGCGCAAAGCAAGAAATATGAAAGGAGACAGAAAATGCAAAAAAACAATTATTTGCGAAAAACACTCGCACTAGTCATGGCATTTTTAATGATAGTGACTATGATGCCAGTGAATGTTTTTGCAGAGACCTACAAAAAAGTAGAAAATGGTCAAGTAGTTGAAAAAACCACTGACTGGGAACCTACAGAAGAAAACCTTAAAGGAAAGAATTTTTGGCCTTTAGGAAATAAGCAATACCTTAGAGAGGTGTCTAGAGTTGCTGAGCCTATGAAGAACCCAATTCTTCACTATGAAGGTTATTTTACTAGACCAGACGGAAGAACAGTTATCAGACTTACAATGAGAAAGTTTGATAAGGTAGGATCAGGTGTATGGCACGTCATGCAAATGAAACTTGAAGACAGCCTATTTGAAAAGATTGACTGGAATGATACTAAGACAGGTATTTATAAGGGGACATCAAAAAGTGCTGTTGATGGATGGTATCATGATGACATTGCTTATAAAGACATCAAACCATTTGGCGATACTAATATAATAAATGCTGGAGCTACAAATGTTAAAGAAATAAATATTTCTGACAATAATAACACAGCAAGTGGACCAGCTACAAATGAAGTTCCAATTAACTTAGTTTTAAACGAAGGCATTAACATTGATAGCTTTGATCACGAACCTCTTGCACAAATGAGATTGTTAGACGATTCAAAAACACAAATTGCAGCTTATACAGATGCAGGAACAGGTTTATCTAACTACTCATCCTATACATTCTCATCAATATTGCCTTTAAAAAACAACTACAAGCAAAATCTGTTGAGAGAAAGACGTGATAATAATACAAGTGTAAGGTTTTTTAAGGGGTCCAACTCTTCAGTCTATTACAACAAGGAAAAAGGTTATTTGGAAGTTACTCATAATTATAATAAATCCTCTTTACCAAACAACGTATATTATGGAGCTCATCTTGGATATAGGCAAACTGTAGACAAAAAATTCTTTGATGCCTTAAAACCAATTGATGGTGATGGAACTATAGCACATATTTATTCAATTTCTAACAATGGTTTACCAACATCAGGCAGACTTGATAAAGATGGCAATCCAACTCCTGATGGAGCAGTACCTGTTTTAAAGAGAAACATTAACTTCCCAGAGGGGAGCGATATGGGCTTTATACAAATAGCAAATACTGACTTCTATAGGAAACAAGAAGCACAACAGGGGATCAAGACAAACATAACTACACTTCAACCATTAGATTCTTGGTTTGACGGTATAGAATCTCTAGTAAATGGTGGTCAAGGGACTGTAGTAAGATACTATGTTGACAATGAAAAAGTTGAAAAATGGTTAAATGAAAGTGATGATGGTCTTAGCTTCTCACCATTCTATTCTTCAGTAATAAGAGATAATGAAGAAGGCTATACAAAATATGAATTTACGCTAGATGAGGATCAAGAATTAAAGCCAGGAGATACTATTAATATAGAATTTCAAAAGTCATATGGAAATGGAACTGGTACAAATGGTCAAGGTACAGATGGTCTTAAAACAATGACTATGTTCTTTACAGTTAAAGGTGAAGGTAATGATATGTACCTAGGCACAAACTTCTACCATATGGGAAATGGCGTTGCTTACGTAAAAGATAATGGTAAGAAGTATGAATATCGCATTCAAAATGGTATGCCTATGAATCTAAAGAAAGGCACAAAGGTTACTTTGTACACTGTTTTTGACACTGGTGGCGATGCCGTATTTAAATTTAACAATAGCCAAACTGTAAGATACCCTGCAAAAATGCAAAAAGACCACAGCCCAATAGAATTTGAATGGCAAGGAACATTTTCTGCTGGTACAATTGCAGTAACATACTTTAAACCAGACGTCGACGAAATATTCTTAGGTGATGAAAATATTACCGGTAGAACTCTTTATGAAAATGGCGAAGTAAATATTAAAAAGCATGTAGCTGATAAGGACTTCCAAACTATAATTGCAAAACCAGGAAACACAAATAATAAAGATGATTCAAGGATTGAAGTTGAAGTAAACGGCAAAAAACAACTTGGTTATGAATTCGATACAAAAACTCCAGGAATGAAAAAAGACGGCAAAACAGCTAGAACATTTAAAATGCCAGAACTCGAAAGAGACATGCCAATTTTATTTACCAATACAAACGTACAAAATTTAGCAGAGGAATCAAGACCAGCAGTTGTTGAACAAGTACAAGCAAAAGTAAACTTTGACCTTAACGGAGTAAAATCAAAGGACAACAAAGATGTTATAGAAAAGATTGCTCCACTAAGCAAAGAATATGCTGTCGATATAGAAACAGGCGAAGATAATGAAAATTATACAGCGTCTGGCTTTGAAGGCGACAATGTCAAAGTAGATGAAAAAGCGAAGACAGTAAATATAACAGAAACTATAGATGGAAAAGATGTTGAAAGAACATACCAAAATGTATTAAATCATGACGGAAAAGTTTATGACATCAATAACCAAGATGAAGCTATAGCTGTTAAAGAAAAACAAGCACTAAAACTAAGACAAATGCCTGATAAGTACGACATCAATGTACCACAAGGTAAGAAATTACTAGGCTGGACAACAACTAAGTTAGTAGACACAGCTGGCGAAACAGTCGTTGAACAATTTAATAAACTTAAAGACAATAATAAGATTATTAAAGAAGTAGCTGATTGGCAAAAAGTTGATGCGCAAACAAATCCAGAAACTTACATCTTCGATGCAAATTCACCAATCGATAAGAACAGAACAGTTTACGCAGTTTATGGAGAAGGTATCAACTTAATCCTTCACTCAAACAATACAGCTGACCTTAAGAACGAAGCAACAATAACAGTACCTTTGGTTATATCTGACGTTGATAAGACTGATAAGATTTTAGACGCTGTTTCAAGTGCAACGCTTAATAATATGAAGGGTAATTTGATAATTAAAGAGCTTCCACTAGTTCCAGTAACTGGTGAACAAGCTGACATGGATAAGATTACTGACGCAAAGGCTAAATTATTTAATATTCCAAAGAACTCTTTCATAGGTTGGACAACTAAGAGATATACAAACGATGCTAATTCAGGTTTCGCAGCAGGTAATAACAATGAAAGAATTGGGGAAATAACAAAGGGTCTAGTAGCCAATGGCACTAAGAGAATCCCTCAAAAGACTGAATGGTTAAAAGACCTCAACAAACTTCAAAACACATACTATATACCAAATGGATATTCAGTAGCAGTAAGACCACAAGATGTAGATAAAAGCTATACAGAAATTAAAAAAGCCATTGAAGAAGGAAAAGACATCCACTTATACGCTAATTACAGACCATTCTTTGATGTAAATGTTGTTGCTTCTTATAAGAATATAGACGCGACTCAAGGAGAACATGGTAAGTATGTGGATACAGTAGATGCTGCAAAGAAAAAGCAGGCTAATATTGGTCTACTAAAAAGAACTGCAGTAACAAACTATGGTACTCCAACAGTTCACCAAAACGCTAACTACTACCCATTAGGCGATGCAGGAATAAAAGCATGGGATGGAACAGAAACAACATTAACATGGAATGTTCCAGGATTTGACGAATTAGGACAAAGACTTTCTTATGTATCAGTAGTTGTACCAGATGACAAGGTACAAGCTTATAAGGACTTCAAAGTACCTAACTGGGGCGATTTAGGACTAAAGACTTATCTTCGTTTGCAAGGCACTGCTGCCACTGTGGATCCAAATGCACCAAAGAACTTACACGAAAACGCAGGTAACCCTTACGGAGATCCACTTGCAAAAGACCAAGCATATAACTTAGGTCTAGATGCCTACACTTCTGCAACATCAAGAAAAGCAGAAATAGCTGACCGTCATGGAACTGATGAAGTTACTGGTTATACAATTTGGAATACATCAACACCAATTGATATACCAAAACCAGTATTTGATAACGTATATGACACAGACAAAGAAGTAAAACTAACCTGGGGCGAAGCGGAAAAGAAGGCAGGCATCGAAAAGATTAAACTTACCGTCGCAGACGGCACTGAAGTTGTACTTGCAAAACAACCGGACGGCAGCTATACCGGTGGCGGATTGACAGCTAAAGAAGGCACTGGAGACGATGCAGGTAAGTTAGTTATAAGTCCACTTAACTTAGTAGGAAAAGCAGGACAAGACATTGTCGCCAAGTACGTGGTTAAAAAAGCTGACAAAGACATCGACGGCCCGGAAGGACGTGTAACAATTAACAAAAAGGGCACTTCTGCACCAGTAGATAGAATGAAGCAAGTGCCAAACCAAGATGGCAAGTCCGTTGTTGAATTTGATATTCCAAACCCTACACTAAATAAACCTACAAAAGACACAGTTTATCAAGTACAAAAATGGGATGATACCTCTAAGACATGGGTCGATGTACCAGATGCTAAGTACACTATGAAAGATACAGACAAACTTGGTGAAACAAAGACAATATCACTACTACCTAACACAGATGAAAATCCAAATCCAAATGGAGTAGCAAATGACGACATTATTAGAATCGTATCAAAACAACCAGGTTTGAATGAAAGTGCATCAACTCAAACAATGGATACACTAGGTAATGTAAAAGGCGATATAAAGAATGGCATTACTAACACATCAGTTAAGGATAAGAACTATGTTCAATTAGATATGAAGGGACCTGAAATCGTAAATCAAAAAGCTGAAGACGAAGCCTTCAGAAGATTTATCGATATCAGTGCAGCTATCAAAGAAATTCCAGAAGGAAGAAAAGTAACTGTAGAAGTAAATTATCCTGATGGAGAAAAAGTTGAAAAGACATTTGAAATTTCAACAGACAATCCTAACGCTGATAAATCATACGCTATAGAATATCTAAACAATATCTTGAGAAAAGGTGCTGAAACAAATAAAGTGCCAACAATTAAGATAACAGCAGTTGATGAGTATGGTAACAAGGGCGAAAGTAAAGTAGACTATACTGCAACTAATCAATTAGTAGTTAAAATCAGAGGCGAAAGAGCAGGTAAGAAGTTTGTAAAAGTTTCAGCTGATAAAGCTAATGCAGAAGTAACTATAAAAGTTATGAATAACAATCAACAAATGTCAAAGGCTACAGTTACATTAACAACTCCAGGTACATTTGTAAAACTTACATTTGAAAACGGATATAAACTAAAATCAGGTGACGTACTAGTTGTATCTGGCACAGCAACTGATAATGGTAAGACTTTTACAACTAACCCATACAAATTAACTATAAAGTAAAATTTATAAAGTTTAGACATAAAAAAGATTAGAAGTTTATGATGCGGGGAGCAAAAGCTCCCCAAAAGGAGGCAAAATGAAATTTAACAAAAAAATTCTCTCAATGTTACTTGCATTCTTTATGATTTTTTCTTGCTTTGCAGATATAATTCCAGTAGCTGCAGAAAGCTTGCCAAGAGAAGAAACTGAAGAATTAGTAGGAGTTAAGAAAGGGGACAAAATTGAATTCTCCTTTGAGATACCACAAAATATGAGCGCTAAAGAAAGTGCTTATACAACAGATGATGGACTAGAAGTAAGTGATTTTGACTTCGAAGCTCAAAGAGCAGGACAAAACGACACAACTGTAGAAGTGACAGCGACTGGATTGGGATCAAATCCATTTGATTGGACAGCACTTCCAAGTAGTGAATTTAAACTAACAGCTAAGTGGGAAACAACAGATGGTCAAAAACATGAAAAAGAACTAACACCAGCTATTACTGGTATAGGAAGATTTACCTATAATGTAGGTTGGCCAACTGACGGCACAATGGCAGGAAATGCTTCTTTAGTGACAAGTTTCAACCAAAATATAGAAATTCGTGTTCTTGACACTAGCTCTACTTCAACTGGAGCTGCAGGGACATTATCATTACAAATAGATCTTATTGAATTAGCAGAACCAAGAGCTGATGTAAAATACGTCGATCCTTATGGAAGAGAATTAACAGATGCAGCAGACTTGCCATCAGCTAGTGACACAATGCCAAATGTAACAGCAGATGAATTAACTGGTGGTGTTGCAATTGCACTTCCAAAAACTTCAGAACAAATCAACATGAGATCATCAGACGACATCGATGAAGATGAACTTCATAAAGCAACAAGTGGTTTAACTTATAAAGTTGGAGACAAAGCTAATGGCGAAACAGTAACAATTGGCGGAAAAGATTATAAACTTGATATAACAGCAGCAAATCCAAAAGAAAAAGCAACAATCAAAATGGTATATCAAAAAGATGTAGTCATACCACCAACAAAAGATGATGGTTCAGGCGACCCAGTAGACGTTGCTGATGGATATGTAAGAGTAACCTTCGATCCAACAGATAAGGCCCAAGACCAAACAAAAACTTATTATGATGTAAAAGACACACTAACTTGGGAACAAGCTACAAAGTCTACAATTACACCACATGTTGCAGAACCAGCAGCTCCAACTCCAAAAGATGAAAAACTGAACTTCGTTGCATGGAAGGATAAAAACGGAAAAGGACAAAAATTATCTGAAAAAACTGGTACAGACACAGTTGCTGAAACAACATTTAAAGCAACATATTCAGACGACGTAGTTCCACAAAAACCAGGCGAAGACAAACCAAACGTACCAGATAACTATGTAAAAGTAGACTTCTCAGCAGGTGAACACGGAACAATCGCAGCAGATCAAACTGTTATATACTGGGTAAACCCAGAAAAAGAAGTAACAGTACCGGCTCCAACAGTAACACCAAACGCAGGATACACACAAAAAACAGGAGCAGACGCTTGGGATCATGCATTAAAAGCAACATTTGCAAAAGCAACAACAATTACAGCACAATACAACGGATCAGACGACGTAGTTCCACAAAAACCAGGCGAAGACAAACCAAACGTACCAGATAACTATGTAAAAGTAGACTTCTCAGCAGGTGAACACGGAACAATCGCAGCAGATCAAACTGTTATATACTGGGTAAACCCAGAAAAAGAAGTAACAGTACCGGCTCCAACAGTAACACCAAACGCAGGATACACACAAAAAACAGGAGCAGACGC
>OBRT01000035.1_pt1 | contig 63604 bp, 59 predicted proteins | sample 1494891 | NCBI WGS metagenome assembly OBRT01 (sample SAMEA3360688, study PRJEB22359) | human gut metagenome | biome: ENVO:urban biome; feature: ENVO:human-associated habitat; material: ENVO:feces | place: Bangladesh | collected 2011 | reverse complement strand
ATTTCAATACAAAATTTGTTATAGCAAAATTTCATAAAAAGACTTGAAACAATAAAAGCAATTGTATTTCAATACAAAATTTATTATAGCAAAATGGAATAATATACGTAAAAATGTAAAGTTTTCTAATCATTTCAATACAAAATTTGTTATAGCAAAATACTTTTTTGCCGAATGTATTGTAGAAAGGCTGATTTTATTTCAATACAAAATTTGTTATAGCAAAATAAATTTGGGTAAGCGAAGATACAGACCATTTATATGAATTTCAATACAAAATTTGTTATAGCAAAATAAAAATCGGGTTTGAAGTGTGTTTTTCAAAAAACGGATTTCAATACAAAATTTGTTATAGCAAAATTTTAAGCGTAGTGTTGCGCTTATAAGAGATATATTAAAATTTCAATACAAAATTTGTTATAGCAAAATGAAAATAATGAAATTTTAGTAGGAGTTATGACTTTTATTTCAATACAAAATTTGTTATAGCAAAATTACTATAAACCCCAAATTTGTGTGTGCTTTTGGCTCATTTCAATACAAAATTTGTTATAGCAAAATTTCATAAAAAGACTTGAAACAATAAAAGCAATTGTATTTCAATACAAAATTTATTATAGCAAAATGGAATAATATACGTAAAAATGTAAAGTTTTCTAATCATTTCAATACAAAATTTGTTATAGCAAAATACTTTTTTGCCGAATGTATTGTAGAAAGGCTGATTTTATTTCAATACAAAATTTGTTATAGCAAAATCGTTATAACTGGTAAATTGGACGTTGCTCCGTTTAATTTCAATACAAAATTTGTTATAGCAAAATTAATGGAAAATGGCGAAATAAAGCACTTTATAGAATTTCAATACAAAATTTGTTATAGCAAAATATTTTCTTTATTGGAAAATATTACAAACCTTTGCTAATTTCAATACAAAATTTGTTATAGCAAAATACATACCTATTATTTCGCATTCGTTCGCTTTATATATTTCAATACAAAATTTGTTATAGCAAAATAAAAGAAATAAAAGAGCAATTCGAAGCATTTCGCAAATTTCAATACAAAATTTGTTATAGCAAAATTAAAGATTATGTTGATTTTGATTTAAATTTAGTTTAATTTCAATACAAAATTTGTTATAGCAAAATAGCCTTGAGATGGCGTTTCGTGTGGCTAATACAAGCATTTCAATACAAAATTTGTTATAGCAAAATAAAAATAAAAAATTTCACATTTACACACTATATGCATATTTCAATACAAAATTTGTTATAGCAAAATTTAAATCCTACTTTTGAAAGTTTTGAAATAACCAAATTTCAATACAAAATTTGTTATAGCAAAATTGGACAATATGATGTTAAAGTTACTGTTAAATACAGATTTCAATACAAAATTTGTTATAGCAAAATTTAAGGAATTGCGAGAAATCAACGGAAAAATTATATTTCAATACAAAATTTGTTATAGCAAAATTCAATGGGGAACCCCACAAAATAGGACAAATCAAATTTCAATACAAAATTTGTTATAGCAAAATTTTTTTATTTCTTTATTTAATAAAAATGAAAATGAATTTCAATACAAAATTTGTTATAGCAAAATCTATTATTATTAATAATGGCGGTAATGGAAAAGACGGATTTCAATACAAAATTTGTTATAGCAAAATTTGGAGTGCAACAACACACAAGCTTTAGTTTATAGATTTCAATACAAAATTTGTTATAGCAAAATTGCTTTAAAAGGCGATTTTAGCACTTTTGAAGCGATATTTCAATACAAAATTTGTTATAGCAAAATTTAAAAATTTTTCTTTAAATTATGATGATTACTTAATATTTCAATACAAAATTTGTTATAGCAAAATAAAACACTCCTTTACAATAGGAATATTAAAAGAGCATTTCAATACAAAATTTGTTATAGCAAAATTTTCTCTTTGCGCTTTAAGGTTTGTGCGAAAAGATTTCAATACAAAATTTGTTATAGCAAAATTGGAACATTGCGCTAAAAAAACTTATGGAAAATATTTCAATACAAAATTTGTTATAACAAAATATTTACTTAAAATATTCTTATAATTTCTAATAATATTTCAATACAAAATTTGTTATAGCAAAATTAAATTTTATAAAAAAAGATTATTACGGCTTAAATTAATTTCAATACAAAATTTGTTATAGCAAAATTTGGAACATCAGGTTTATTCGGATCATCAGGAGTATTATTTCAATACAAAATTTGTTATAGCAAAATTCTTCGCTCTGGATAATTTGTCCTTGTTTAAGAACATTTCAATACAAAATTTGTTATAGCAAAATCCTGCAACTTCGGATGATAATTCAGTTTGTTTTAAATTTCAATACAAAATTTGTTATAGCAAAATACCGCTATTTACTTCGTAAAAAACTTGAAATTCGTTATTTCAATACAAAATTTGTTATAGCAAAATTGGCGATATAGTTTCAAGCGACTATTATTTTTACACATTTCAATACAAAATTTGTTATAGCAAAATTCGAATTTAAGAACATAATCGTTAAGCTCTCTGTATTTCAATACAAAATTTGTTATAGCAAAATTGTAGATAGTAATGAATATAGAGCTTTTCATTCTAAATTTCAATACAAAATTTGTTATAGCAAAATTTAACGCTACCGATAGCGAATACGAAGATATTTAATTTCAATACAAAATTTGTTATAGCAAAATCCAAAATGAATAGAAATTATACTTTTTATCTAAAATTTCAATACAAAATTTGTTATAGCAAAATGCTACAAAAAGAGTTTTTAGAAAAAGGAAATAAAGAATTTCAATACAAAATTTGTTATAGCAAAATTTTTGTTGTCTGTGTTTTCGACTTGAAAATAAAAATATTTCAATACAAAATTTGTTATAGCAAAATTAAAGGAGAAATAAGATGCTGGATGCAGATATTATATTTCAATACAAAATTTGTTATAGCAAAATGAGAAAATATCTTCAAGAGATATGATGATAAATATATTTCAATACAAAATTTGTTATAGCAAAATACTGGGAAGAGCTTTTACTGCTTAATAACAGAAGCGAATTTCAATACAAAATTTGTTATAGCAAAATAGCAGATTATAAGCCTTAATAGCGACTTCGAAAAGAATTTCAATACAAAATTTGTTATAGCAAAATAAAATCGACATTCACATCAACGCTACTATTACCACCATTTCAATACAAAATTTGTTATAGCAAAATTAAGCCTTGGCTCTTTACTCTCGGCTCGTTTTTTTTATTTCAATACAAAATTTGTTATAGCAAAATCATATCGCAGGCTCGTAATTTTAAAAAGCTCGTTTAATTTCAATACAAAATTTGTTATAGCAAAATGAAAACGCCGAAATGAGCGCGCACAACGAAAAAATATTTCAATACAAAATTTGTTATAGCAAAATAACTTCATTTTTAGCATACTCATCAGTATTAACAAAATTTCAATACAAAATTTGTTATAGCAAAATAAGCAGATTATAGGTCTTAATAGCGACTTCGAAAAGAATTTCAATACAAAATTTGTTATAGCAAAATATAAATATTTTTTTATTGGCGAAACTGCTACTAAAACATTTCAATACAAAATTTGTTATAGCAAAATAAAAAGCGGATAAAAACGCGGCAAAGCCTAAAAAAATTTCAATACAAAATTTGTTATAGCAAAATCTATGGCAATTGATAGGCTTACACTCACTACTAATATTTCAATACAAAATTTGTTATAGCAAAATAAAAAATAAAGCAACGCGGCAATAAAATAGCTTTTATATTTCAATACAAAATTTGTTATAGCAAAATAATTTGGTTTATGACACCTTACAAGATGAAAACACTTATTTCAATACAAAATTTGTTATAGCAAAATAATATGCTTCCGTAAAATTCGTATCTGTCGTCGGATTTCAATACAAAATTTGTTATAGCAAAATAAAATAGAGATATGAACGCTATAAAAGCGCTAATTTATTTCAATACAAAATTTGTTATAGCAAAATATTTTGTATTTAAAGAATATGGAGCCGAAATTAAATATTTCAATACAAAATTTGTTATAGCAAAATAGAAGCTACAGAAAAACAACGAGTGGAAATAGCGGAATTTCAATACAAAATTTGTTATAGCAAAATAAGAATTCAATGAAAAACGCGTAATGCAAATAATAATTTCAATACAAAATTTGTTATAGCAAAATCATTTTCCTAAACTCCAAGATGAATTTATGGGAAAAATTTCAATACAAAATTTGTTATAGCAAAATTTCTTTGAATTTTCCGTTGTAATACCGCTTTAACAGATTTCAATACAAAATTTGTTATAGCAAAATAAAAGCTTGAAAACATCGCGGTGAGCTCATTTTGACATTTCAATACAAAATTTGTTATAGCAAAATGTATAAGACCGCCCTTTTTGTATGCGCCTATAAGACCGCATTTCAATACAAAATTTGTTATAGCAAAATTTTCGAAAGCCTTGCAAGCAGCGTTACGGCAAGTTTATTTCAATACAAAATTTGTTATAGCAAAATAAAATATGGGAGAATGAAGAAACGGGGGACAAGTATAATTTCAATACAAAATTTGTTATAGCAAAATTCAGCGAAAATGAAATTAAAAAGGGGCAATAGATGAAATTTCAATACAAAATTTGTTATAGCAAAATCGATTTTAGCGCAATGTTAAGCGGCGCCGACCCGAATTTCAATACAAAATTTGTTATAGCAAAATCAGGGGTTCTCATGGCGGATTTTTGTTCGTTTTTGAATTTCAATACAAAATTTGTTATAGCAAAATTACGGCGGAGCTTAAAAATAACGCGTCAAACTCGTGTTTTTGAATTTCAATACAAAATTTGTTATAGCAAAATATTCCTGCTTAAAAATGCAGGCGAAAACGACAATATTTCAATACAAAATTTGTTATAGCAAAATAATCACGGAGGCGCTTAAAAAGGGCAAAAACGACGAATTTCAATACAAAATTTGTTATAGCAAAATTTTTACAAAAAAAGTAAAAAAAATATCATAAACTCTATTTCAATACAAAATTTGTTATAGCAAAATTAAAAAAAAGGAATTTAACGCGGACGGACAAAAAAAATTTCAATACAAAATTTGTTATAGCAAAATTAAGTCTCATATCTTTTATTTTAAGTTTTTCATTGCATTTCAATACAAAATTTGTTATAGCAAAATTTACGACAACCCCTTTTTACCGCAAACATTGCGAAAATTTCAATACAAAATTTGTTATAGCAAAATATAATTACGGCTTTGCAGACGGAATTTGCTTTAAGATTTCAATACAAAATTTGTTATAGCAAAATTTACAGTTTTGAAAAAACGGCGCGCGCGCTTAAAGAATTTCAATACAAAATTTGTTATAGCAAAATAAATATCATTTAACAGTTTAAAAATTATTTTAAACCGCGAAAAGTTCATAGAAGCCTACATTTTATGAAAATTTTCCAACCGTTTTTAATTTAACAATGAGTTGTTAAAGAACGGCTAAAATATCCGTAAAATAAATATTTCAGAGCAATTATACCAAAATTTTATTTGGAAAAATCAAAAAAAGTGAATAAACAATAAAAACTGAAACAAAATCAGGTTTAACTCATAAAAATATTTTATCGCTATCATTTTCGCCGATTATTATCTCTTTTACATCTGTTTGTCTAAAAAGCCTAAGTATGGTGATTGTATCCAGGTTTTTATCCGTTGCTTTTTTGATTTCGCTTTCAAATTTTATAAAATTTGCAGGTGTTATTTCGCCTTTAAAAACGGATTTCTGATGATGCAAAAAGTATTTTTTGCATATCTTAAAAACCTTTGTCACGCGCCTTTTTCCGACTTCACTTTCTTTGTCGCCGATATCGTAGAAAACATAAGCGAAGTTGTAGTTTTTCACATCTTTTCCTTTAGATTGAACGGCTTAAAACTAACGCCTTCGCAGATAAATTTTATTAACTTATATCCATCAAATTTTATAGCTGTTTTATATGAAATTTTGCGTTTAAGTTTAGCGTGTAAAAACAGTTCGTTTATACGGTTTTCAAAACTTTCTATAAAAATTTTTCGTCCGTTTTCGTTTAAAAGACAGTAATTTAATTTTTTATCAAAATGTTTTTTGGCGTTGATTTTTCTCAAATTTATCAGTTCAAAAATCGTTTTAAATACTAAAACAGGCTTAAAAACTTCGCTTAAATCAAGGCTTAAACTAAATCTCGCGTCGCTACTTTCGTGTAAAAAACTCACGCTTTGATCAAGATGAGTTTGATAAATCGCGCTTATTGTTTTTGTGTAAAGAAGTGTATTTCCAAAGCTTATCATAGCATTTAAAGGATTATCTGGCGGGCGTCTTACTCTTTTTCCAAGACTGAAACTCTCATCCAAAAAGATCTCGAAGCTATCATAAAATTTGTTCCAAATCATTCCTTCTATAAACATAATCTGATTTATCGAGTTCGCTTTTTCAAGCATTTTTTCCACATCATTTTTTAAAAAATCAAGCAGGCCAAAAAGCTCTTTTTTGCCGTGCCTGTAATAGTGATAAAGTACTTCATGTATATTTAACGATATGCCTAAAACTATGCTTTTGGCGATTATTTGTCTGTATTTTAAAGCTTTTACCTGTGAAATTAAAACTCTGCCGCTTATAAGAGCTTTTCTATAAAAAAAGCTTCCGCTGTAATTTCCATAATAGTTGAAAAAATGAGCACTTATACCATACTTTGCGAAAAAATCCAAAAGTTTGCTGTTCAGGTTTATTTCATTCATAAAATATATCTCTTTGACACCCTCGACAGGGATATATACAGTACCTTTTTCGTTTTTAAAAGCAAGAGAGTTATCTTTTCTGGATAGCTCGCCCATGGAAAAAATATATCTTGTTTGAAGTTTTGACATTATTTTCCTTATATGCAGCAATAACTAAAATACGCGCATTTTCTGCATTTTTTTGAAATTTCAGGTTTTGGCGGATTCGATGATGAAAATAGAATCTTAAGTTCTTTTAAAATTTGGTTCAGCTCATTTTCTTTTTTGTCGGTAAGTTCGATTATCATCTCTTTTTCGGGCAGTTTTTTATTTTCACCAAATTTTAATTTTCCTTTTCTTAATATTCCTGTATCTTTTAAAACTTTAAGATAATATAGAAGTTGCCAACATGCCGCCGTTTCGTCGCTATCGCTTTTTTTAAACTCGGTTACAAATTCGCTATCTATTTTATCAACAGCGATATTTTTAAACTTTATTTCATCTTTAAATTTAGTCTCATGCAGCGCCTTTCCTATTTTCACATCTTGGCTGTTATCTTCTAAATTTATGTAATTAAAAGCCAGATAGCACTGTCTTTTGCAGTGAAAATAGTAATTTATCAAAGTAGCTGTTACTCTCACAAAAACATACTTTCATTTTTAAACTTATTGTCAAAATTCTCTCTTAAAAATTTGCCGTTTTCATCGACTAAATTTTCAAAATCATCTATAAAATGGTATCCGTATTGCGGGCTTGGTAAAAATTTATTATAAACGTTAAAGCTGAAAATTTCAGCCAGCGCATTTAGGCTTATAGCTTTGATTTTTCTTTTTGAGTAGGATTTTACTTCGTTTATATTTTTTACAGCTTCCCAAACTTTTTGTCCGCTAAGTTTGTTTTCGTCATCTAAAAGTTCGCTTATATCGCCGTATTCGCTCATATCAAACTTTTTTATATCGATACTGAAAGGTAAAAATATCTTTTCGGAGTTATCTTTTATAAGCTTCATTTTATTTGAAATTTGTATAAAATTAAGTGCTGAAATTTCATTAAAAAACTCGTCTCTTTTTGAAACAAGTGAATTTTCGGCTTTTGAGTTTTTGCTAAAAAGCTCATTTAAAAGAGTATTATAATAAGGTGTGAAATTTTTGTTTATTAAAGACTTTCTTAAATTTTCATCTTTTGTGTTGAATTTCATCCGTTCATCGTCTCTATAAACTTTATTCGCATCATCGTAATCAAAAAAATAGACTTTAGCCCGCTTTAGCGAATTTCTGTTGATTCTACCTAAAAACTGCTCTTCGCTTTCGATTGTAGCGATATCTTTAAAGCCTAGATTCATATCCATATCTACACCGGCTTCAATGATTTGCGTTGCTACGACAATACATTTTTTATTCTCTTTCGTAGCGGTGATAACTTTTTTTCTATAAAGTTTATTATCATCGCCGCTAAGCTCGAAAATTTCATAACCGTTAAATTTATCCAATATAAAATTGTAAAATTCTCTTGCCGATTTTTTTGTGATGAACTCAAAAAGTATCTTGTCGGTTTCTTTTTCTTTAGCTCTGTTTATAAGCTCGTTGAAAATTTTATCTTTTTTAATTTCAAGAAGTGAAAAGTCAGGACTTACTCTATCTTTAAAAAGCGGATTTGAAAATACAGCTTCGCGGTTTTTTAAAAGCTCCACCCACTCGTTTTGTGAGTTTATAAGATTTGAAATTTTAGGCAAAGTCGCCGACATAATGATAAATTTGATATTATAAAATTTGGCAAATTCATCAAGAAAAAATGCCATAAATTCCCATAAATTAGGATCATAACTTTGAATTTCATCTATTATGACAATCGAATTCGCCAGACAGAAAAGCGGATAATTATTCTCTTTGCTAACGCCGAAAAGCGTTTCAAACAGCCTTACATGGCTGGTTAGAATAAAAGGATGATTGAAAAAAGTTCTATTTATATAAGTTTTTTCATATTTGCTTTCATCATTTTCCTGATACGTATCATCCGTATTTTTAGATACAGGTGGAGTTATGCTGTTGATTACGGCGATTTTTTCGTCATCTTTAAAAATATTTTTGAAAACTTCATAAGTTTGAGAAATCAGTGTATTAAATGGAAAAATATAAAAAATTTTATTTAAATTTCCATTGTTATTCAGTAGATTTAACGCTAAATTTAGTGAAGTTAAAGTTTTGCCGCTTCCTGTCGGAGCTTCCAGATAGAAGATATTTTTATTTAAATTTTCCAATAAAGTCTGCTCGGAACTTTTAAAAATTTCATTTCTTAAAATATCAATTTTCTTATCTTTTGATAAAGAGTTGTAAAATGTCTTGAATTTATTAAAAAAACGCTCTTTTTCATCAGTTGAAAATATACCGAAATCGGTAGTTTCGATATCGTTCATATATTCGCTCGTCGCGCAAAAATCACAAGCAATCAAAAGCGAATAGTGAAGTTTTACAAGAAGATAAATTTCCTTACTTTGTTGTGAGCCTTCTCTATCGATATTTCTAAAAGAAACGTCCAAGATGCTCTCACCCAAAATATCGTAATTCAGCCCATCTTTAAGCGTAGAATGATGATTTAGCACATTTGATAGAAGATGATAGAAAATAAATATAACTGTGTCATTATGAGTTTTTAAAACTTCTTCTTCATAAGATTTTTTTATCTCTTTAAAAGATTTATCCGAATGCGTTGAAGCCACGCGCCTATCTCTTTTGTAAGCTTTATTTTTCATCTTCATAGCTTGAAAAGTCGGATTTATCTTGCCGATATCGTGCCAAATGATTAGATTGTCGAAAATTTCAAGCATTAAACATTTAAATTTAAGCGCGTTTTTATCTTTTAAAATTTTAACAATTAAATCATTTATCACAATATCCAAATTTTTAGCTTTTTTTATCTTTTCCAAGTAAATTTTCGTAAGGTTTGTATGTTCGTTTAGGGTTTCAGGAGTTTTATCATCACGTTTATGAGCCCAAAAACTGTCATTTACAGAAAACATATCGCGCTTTCTTTGTATTTGTAAAATCCGTCGCCAATCTCATAAATTTGATTTGTAAAGATTGTTTTTTCTAACGTATAAAAGCCATTTTCATCAAATCCGATCGGATAATATTCTCTAAATACAAAACTGTCTTCACTTGGGTTGTTTTCCGGATTTTTAACGTTTTTTTCTAAAACAAGCGAGATAATTTCGCCTTTTTTTTCTTTGAATTCATCCAAATTTACAATTTTGACTTCGCTTATGCTTGCAAAGTGATCATTTTTACCAAGATATGGTATAAAAATCGCCTTTTTTTCCATTAAAAATTTTGATATTTTGGAAAATTCATCACTTTTATCATCTTTTATCAAAATTTGCCAGGCCGGATTTTCAAGCCATTGTTCTTTTATGATTAAATTTCCATCCTTATTGGCACCGACACCGTTATTGAAAGTCTGGATTTTTTTATTAAATCTTCCAAATTTTGCAAGCGGGATTAAAGCGATTTTAAGATACTTTAATTTTTCATAAAACTCAGGGTTGTTTCTGTTACCAAGTTCGCATTCTTTCGCATAGCCGCCAAGTCCGATTATAGCTCCTAAAAGACCAAGCAGAGTTGGTTTTGGAATGTTATTGTATGAGAAATATACATGTTCATTAACGTCAGGTTTTTTAAAAAATGCAAATTTTCCGCTAAGTTTAAAGCTTAAAGCTTTCATTGAAACTTTTCTCCGCTGTAAAGATCGAATTTATCAAATTTGCTTATAACTTTTAAAGCAAGCGGATTGTAAAAAATCTCAGCTTTTTTAATTTCGCTTGATGATAAGAGATTTTCAATCGCGTTTAAATTAAGCTCTCTTTTTTTGCTATCAAACTCTAAATAGTTGCTAAGATCCGGTAGATATGCATTTTCAGCTGTTTCTATAAACATCGCAAACTCGTTTTCGCAACCGAATTTTGAATTTGAGTTAAAATTTGTAGCTGCAAATCTGGCCGCTTTTTTAAATTTCTCATAATCGCTGTCGCTGTAGCCGAAATGCGGATCGTTTAATATATTTTTATACTCATCATATGTGCTTGGATTTATACAAAACCCATAAAAGTAGTGTGCCTCATCGGTCATTATTTTAGTGCCAAGAGTGCTTTGCTTTGCCTCTTCTTTGACCGCAAAGGGCGATAAAATATCTTGAACTTCCACATTTGTAAGCTCAAATTTATTCATTCCCTGACCGATTTGAACGGCTCCTGTTATGGAAATGTTAAAACCCGCTTCCGTAAAAGTTACACCGAAATTTTTAATATCGATGCAATTAAAAAGATTTCTTAAAACTTCGCTTGTTTTGGTTTTTTTATCCAACTCATTAAAAAGTAAAGCATATCTTTCTTTAAGTAAATTAGGGGCCAGTTTCCCGTCTTTATTTTGTTTTAAATATTTTACATACAGCACTTTTTCGCCGCCCTTTTCCCACATTTTTTTCATGGGAAATTTAAGCGCTTTATCGCTTCCAAAAATATCGCCGTTTCCTGTACTTTTCGGACGTCCTGTAAAATCTGCATTCCAGTTTGACATCAAGGCTCTAATGCCGATAACTCCATAAACTCTATTCATCGCTTTCTCCTTTTTTATTATCATAGATTAAATTTTGTGACATCATTCCTGTTAACATCAAACTTTCAAAATCGTTGTTTATTTGCATATCGTCGCTATTTTGAATTAAAAGATAGGCTTTGTTGAATTTTTTGTCATAGATTGAAATTTCATATTTGTATCTTTCGAATTCGTTTTTTAAAACGCTTTTTAACTTGTTTGTAGTTTTTGCTTTAAGATACGGTTCGGCTAAAGCATAAGTTTTGTTTGCGGCCTTACTTTTACTCATCAAATACTTTGCAATCTGACCTGCCAAAAAGAAATATTCATTGCTGTCAAGCTTTGTAATATCGCTTTTTAAGGCATTTTCCAAATTTTCTTTTATTGTATCTAAATCCACGGTTTCTCCTTTGTAGTCTTTTAAACTTAAGATAAAATTTATAGCTTTTTTAGCGTTGAGTTCGCCATACTCTTTGCTGGAACGAAGTGCAACTTTTATAAAATCACTTGAGTATTTATTGACCATCTGATAAAAATCGGCTTCATTGTTTTTATATAAAAGTTCTATCACGGAATTTCTTGTTTGATAAATCAATTCTTTTAACATTTTATCGTTTATATTTATTTTGTTATCGAATAAGTTGTTATCTGAAAGAGATTTTTGATAAAGAACTTCATCTATCTTTGCTTTTGCATTTTTATTATTAATCTCGTATAAATCAAGACCCGCATCGATAAAATCAACAATTTCGATTTTAAAAGAGCTTTTTTCTTTAAACACAATAGATTCAAAGTCACTAATAACAGCTCTTCCGTTCTCATTAAATTTCAGCAAAAAAGCATTATCAAAATTATCTATAAACTCTCTTCTTTGATAAGAGAGCCAGTCGAAAAAACTCTTCTCATCTAGCGCTTCTTTTTGTGAAATCATACTCGGTAAAATGCTTTTTCTGCTTTTATGCTCTAAAAACGGCTTTTTTGAATTCATTCCCATATTTGAGTTTGACAAACCGTAAATTTTACCATTTATGAGTTTATTATAGGAATTTGCGTTAAAAATTTTTAATTCCGTATAAATTTGTGACTCTTTTTCATAAATTTCATCCGCTTCATCTATGAAAATTTTCACATATTCTTTTGTTTTGTTCTTTTCCACAAAATTTTTTATTTCACTTAAATTAGTGCTTATCAGCTTTTTAGCTTTATCTATTTTTTTCTGTCTTTCTTCGCTGTTTATATAAGTCTGATACTTTTTAAGTATGGCTTTATCTTCTTTATTGTTAAATTTGCCGAATGTCTTGAATACATCGAAATTTTTGTTTAAATTTTCAACTATATAACCGAAATTTTCTATTTTAAAAAATAGGGTTAAAAAATTTGCGTTATGAAATTTTTTGTCAAATACACTTTTGTTGCTGTCCAAATAAACACTTAAATAATCATTCTTTTTAAACCATTTTTTATCTTCTTCTACGACTTTATCGCCATTTTCTTTATATAAATCATTTTTAGATTTTTCCTGTTTCACTATAAATTTTTGCACATATTTTTCGCCGAGTTTTATATAAATACCTGATTTTAAAGTGTAACTGTCAAGTACCAAATTCGGCGTTTCGTTAAATCTCTCAATAAGATCTTTTTTCATCTATCTTCCTTTTTCGCAAAAGCCGAATGTCAGACTTCCTTTTTCGCCAAGACCTAGAGCTAATGCAATTTTGGCAAGCTCTCTTGCGTATGAATTATTTGCAAAATATACCTTATAACGGTATGCGAAAATTTTGCCGCCTTTATAAGGAAACATAAACGGCTTATCGTTTTTTATCTCAATAAGTTCGATAATATCATCATTAAAAGAAACGCTATTATCTATAAAAAGTGAGAATTTATTTTTAAGATTTGCCTCAAGCGAATTTTTAAGAGTTAGTATATCGCTATCTTTTTTAGTCCAGCAATAAGATTTATTATCAATGCTGATTGTAACGACGGCGGGACTCATAGTGTAAAGACTTTGTATATTTGTCGGTGCAAAATCAGTAGTCAGAGTGCCTAAAACTTGAAAATCAAACCCTTTACTATTTTCAAGGCAATATTTCATACTTTCAATGAATTCAGGAAAAACGCTTCTTATCTTAAAGAATGCGATTTCGTTTATATCAAACAGATTTTTTCTTCCTTCGTGTGATTGTAAAAAACTTAAAGAATAAGGTTTTATATGGTTTTTGGAATGCAAATTTTTTAAATCTTTATCAAGTAAAAAAGAGTAATTTATATTTTTACTAAGAAATTCAGGAATTTGTGAGAATTTAACAGCTTTTTTAAGTTTTACAGTAACATTCAGTTCATATACCAGCATACGAATTCCTTATATTTAAAATCATAATAAATAATGATTTTATAATCATAACATATTTTTTTATATATGTCAATAAAATATTTACAATTTATAAAATAAATTAAATCATATTTAATAAATGAAGTTTTAAATTTAAACCGGATAGACGTCGTATAAAAACAAAAGACAGAGTATTTTTTTAAATTAAACAAAGTATGCTGATTTACATACTTTGTTTAATTTCGTTCAGTCTTGCGATGCGATCTTTTGTGCTCGGATGAGTTCTAAAAAGTTGTGAAAAGCTGCTTTTTACGCCGCTGAACGGATTTATTATAAACATATGCGCGCTTTGCGGCGTTGCATTTTGCATTGTGCGATTTTGCGCGTAATTTTCAAGTTTGTTTAGAGCCGAAATAAGCCATTCAGGATGTTTTGTCAGATTTGCAGCTCCTGCGTCGGCTTTGTATTCACGGCTTCTAGAGATTGCCATTTGTATAATTGCCGCAGCTATCGGCATTATGATTGCAGCTACAAGCATTAAAATTCCATTTTGACGATTATTTTCATTTCCGCCGAAAACGGCACCGAATTTAGCGAAGTTTGCCAAAATTGCGATTGCGCCTGCAAAAACAGCCGCCACGGAGCCGATTAAAATATCATAATGTCTGACGTGGCTCATTTCGTGTGCCAAAACTCCCTCTATTTCATTTTCGCTAAGTAAATTTAGCAGTCCTTCCGTTACCGCAACGGCCGCATTATTCGGATTTCTGCCTGTTGCAAATGCGTTTGGAATCTGCTCGGGGATTATATAAACACTTGGCATCGGTACATTTGCAGCATTTGCTAAACGGCGCACAATCGCATAAAGTCCGCCTGCCGAGTTTTCGTCAACTTTTACCGCGTGATAATGTTTTAAAACCAATTTATCGCTAAAAAAATAACTGAAAAAATTCATTCCAAGAGCAACTATAAAAGCTATAATTACGCCTTGTTCGCCACCTATCAATCCGCCAAAAAACATAAAAATCAAAGCCAAAAAAGTCATTAAAATAAATGTTTTTATCTGCTCCATATTTTTCCTTGTTTTCAAAATTTCATCGTATTTTACAATATTGTCGTTAATAAAACTGAAATTTTTCCGTGACGTGCAAAAAATTTGATGATAAACCGAATAAACTGTAATAAAAAATGATTTGAAATTGACTATAAAATTTTAAATTTTAAAGCTTGCAAACTTTAACTTCAAAAATAGCGCAATCAATGTGAAATTTTATAAATTTATTTTTTTGAAACGGTTAAAAATCAGTTTAACAGTTATTGCGTTTTTTGCAATATATTTTAAATCAATAAAAAATCAGCAAATGCATAATAAATAATTTTTAAAATAAAATCCGATTTGAGAACCTGATCCGAATTGCGATTTTATCGAAAGTTTAAAACCATGAAGTTTTAAAATTTGTTTTACTATAAAAAGTCCTAAGCCAAAAGAATTATTCCAGGAGTTTGTATCTACGCGGAAATATTTTTTGCTTACAAGTGCGATATTTTCAGACGAAATTCCAATCCCTTTATCAATAACTAAAAGACATTCATCGTTTATTTCTATTAAAACTTCATCTTGCGAGTATTTAAGTGCATTTTCAAGCAAATTTAAAATTACCTGTTTTATTAAAATTTTGTCAATTTTTAAAATTTTATGTTCGCCTTTGATTATTATTTTGCGATCCGTAAAATTTGCTGGAATTTCATCTTTTACTTCGTTTGCAAGCTCGAAAATATCATATTCGCTGAGATCCGGTGCCATATGATTATCAAAAGAAACTCTGATTTTATCTATCAAATCCACGATTTTTTGACAATTTACATTTATTTTATTTAAAAATTTATCTTGCAAATTTCGCGGCATACTTTTATCTTTTTGCAATGTCTGACTTGCCGTTTCTATGATTGCGATCGGATTTTTAAACTCATGTGAAATGGAGCTTAAAATCGTTTCAAGCTGCATATTTTTAAGGCGTATTTTTGCATTTTTCTTTCGTGTTTTTTTATCAAGTTTTAAAATTGTATTTCTAAGATTTTCAAGTCCTATGTTTATTTGTTTAAACTCCGTTATTTTGGTATTTATATCGATTTCTCCATAATCTTTATTTGCGATTTTTGATAAAAAATTTTCTATTTTTTTAAGTTCATTACGGTTTACGGAATTTAAAATTCTTGCTATTAAAAATGACAATATAAAACAAATAAAAAAAGCGACAAGAATTTTAAACATTATATCTTTAAATTTTACGAAAATACTATCCAGATTCGATGCGACGACAATTATATATGATCTGTCGTCAATTATCGTATCAAGCGCATAATAAAGCACCTCTTTATCGTCTATGGTATCGATTTGGGTTTTACTTGTAATATTTTTAAGTCCCAGAAATATATCCATATCGATAATATCCGAATCGCTGATTGTAAATTTTCCAAGATCTTTATCTAAAATTCCTATATATGTTTCACTTTTCACTGCAAGACTATTGATAAAATTTTTATTTAAATTTCCGTCAAAAATGGAAATTTCGATGATTTTTGACATTATTTTGAGACGATTTTCAGCTAAATTATAATTTAATATTTTTTGATTTTGATACAAAATAAATGAAAACGCTCCGAAAAAAATCATAAAAATAAATAAAAAATTTAAAAGAAAAATTTGATGAATTTTCAGCACAGTTCATATCCTTCGCCGCGAATTACTTTTATATAATTTTTCTCTTTTTCAGGATCAATTTTATCTCTTAAACGTTTTATGGCGATATTTATAGTTTGTTTTGACGTATCTGTATCGTGCCATACGCTTTCAGCTAAATATTCGCGGTTCAAAACGATCGATTTGTTTTTTATAAATTCTGTCAAAAGTGAAGTTTCCAGTTTCGTTAATTCGATTTCTTTATCGTTTATGAATGTTTTTGCGCTTGTCGAGTTTATAAGTATATCTTTAAATTTATAAATTTCGGCGCTTTTTTGTGTGCGTTTTAATACGGCTTTTATTCTTGCGATTAGATTATCCAAATCAAACGGCTTTGTTATATAATCATCCCCACCTACGCCAAAACCTTGCATCTGCTCTTCTTTGCTCGTTTTTGCAGTTAAGAAAATAACCGGCGTGTTGTATCCTTTTGCGCGTAAATTTTCTACGAATTTACTTCCTTCAATACCTGGCAAATTTCTATCTACGATAAGTAAATCCACATCTTCTTCGTTTAAAAATTGTTCAATTTTATTTGTATTTAAAAATCCTATCGCATCAAATCCGGCTTTTTCAAGATTGTATTCCAGAAGCTCCAGCAAATCAAGTTCATCGTCAATAATAGCAATTAAGTTTTGCAAATTTTTTCCTTTAAAGTTTTAAAAAAATTGTAAAATTTTAACCAAATTTTATGAAAAAATGAATTTTGTTTTAAAATTTCAGATAACGAACTTGATTTTGTATCGTAAATTTTTGCCGCATTACTAAAAACCGAAATATAAAATTCATCATTATGTAAAATTTTATTTTTTATACCTTTTTTAGTATCGTAAAAAACGTCAATTTCAAGTCCGTATTTTTTGCCGAATTCATTAAGCTCTTTACGAAGTAAAATAACGGCTTTGTGTGAAATGATACAGTTTTTCTTTTGCACTATAAAAAGATCGATATCGCTTGAAAATTTTGCTTCACCTTTTGCAAATGAACCGAAAATCCAAATTTCTTTCGGATTAAATTTCACAATAATGTCAATGAGCTCTTTTTGAGTATTTTTAGGAAGTATAACATTATCCAAATTTTCCGCCTACATACTCTTGCAAAAGCTTTTCTCTAGGAGCTTCGAAAATTTGTTTTGTATTGCCGAACTCAACTAAATCACCTAAATACATAAAAGCCGTATAATCGCTGATTCTTGTTGCTTGTTGCATATTATGAGTTACTATAAGTATTGTATATTTTTCCTTTAATCTGTTTATCAGCTCTTCAATTGCGATGGTTGAAATAGGATCAAGAGCCGATGTAGGCTCGTCAAAAAGCAGGATATCAGGACTTACCGCAATCGCTCTTGCTATACAAAGTCTTTGTCTTTGACCGCCGCTAAGGCTTGTAGCGTCGTCGTTTAATCTATCTTTTACCTCTTCCCAGATATTAGCGCCTTTTAATGATTTACTCGTTGTTTGAGCCAATATCTGTTTATCTTTGACTCCTTGAAGTTTAAGACCGTATTCCACATTTTCTTTTATACTCATAGGAAATGCGGTCGGTTGTTGAAAAATCATACCGATTTTTGTGCGAAGTTCGATTAAATCGGTTTTTTTATCCAAAATATTTTTGCCGTGAAATAAAATTTCACCTTCATAGCGATTTCCGGGATACAAATCATGAATTCTGTTTATCGAGCGCAAAAGTGTGCTTTTGCCGCAACCGCTCGGACCTATTAAAGCCGTTACTTTCTTTGTCGCCACGGGCATATTTATATTTTTTAAACTCGGTGAGCTTGAGCCGTTATACCAAAATGAAAAATTTCTTATATCAAGAGCCAATTCATCGTTTATTTGTGTTATTGTCGCCATATTTTTTCCTTATTTTTTTCTTTTAACTAAATATCTGCCTAATATATTTACGCCTAAAACAAATATCGCCAAAATAAAAGCGGCCGCCCAAGCTATCGCATTTTGATCTTCATTTGGAAATTGCGTAAATTCATAAATCGTATTTGTAAGTGAAGGCATTGGTTCCATAGGATTTGTTACAAAAAAATCGTTGTTAAACGAAGTAAAAAGTAACGGTGCGGTTTCACCGGCAACTCTTGCAATTGCTAAAATAACACCCGTTAAAAGTCCATTTTTAGCAGCCCTGAAAATAATTCCTAAAATTACTTTATGTTTTGGCGCGCCAAGAGCGATTCCGGCTTCTCTTAGAGTTTGCGGAACTAAAGTAAGCATATCATCGGTTGTTTTTAAAATCACAGGTACCATCATAATGGATAACGCCAAAGCTCCGGCCAAACCGCTGTAGCTATTCATAGGACTAACTAAAATCGCATAAGCGAAAGCTCCGATTACAATTGATGGCGTGCTCATCATAATATCGCTCATATTTCGCACGAAATTTGATTTTTTATCATTCGGTCCGCCGTATTCACTCAGATAAGTTCCTGCGGCAAGTCCGATAGGAATTCCGATAACTGAAGCTATAAAAATAATAATTATATGTCCGACAATGGCGTTTCTTATACCGCTGTCAATGCTGTCTTTTAAAAACATATCAAAACTGAAACCCGCCAAACCTTTTACAAAAAGTGTAACTATAATCCAAAATAAAAATAAAAGTCCGATAATCGCAAAAACAATAGATAAGAAATTTACAATAAAATTCGCTCTAATTCGTTTTTTGGCTGAAATTTGTCTTAATTCTATAAATGTATCGCTCATCACACAACTCTTTTCTTTCTTAAAAATACAAATTTAGCTATTGCTATCGTAAAGAAACTGATAACAAATAGAATCAAAGCAAGATAAAACAGGCTGCTTTCATAAATTTTATTTCCCATTGCTTCGCCGAATTGAGTAGCAAGAGTAACCGGTATACTTGTAGCCGGATCAGTTATATTCGAAGGCACGACAGGAAGTCCTCCAAGCAAAAATGCAACTGCCATAGTTTCTCCAAAAGCCCTGCCAAGCGCTAAAATGATAGAACCAATGATTCCTGCTTTCGAGTATGGAAATACCACATCTTTTATTACATCAAATTGTGTCGCACCAAGAGCGTAGGCGCTCTCTTTTAAAATTTCCGGTGTTGTTTGCATCGAATCTCTTGTAACTGAAGCTATAAAAGGTAAAATCATAATAGAAAGCACAATTCCGCCCGTTAAAAGTCCCATTCCGGTTCCGCCGAATAATTTTTGAATTAAAGGCACAAAATATAAAAATCCCCACATACCGTAAACAATAGAAGGAATTGCAGCTAATAATTCTATATTTATGCTAAAAAAATTTCGTATTTTAAAAGGTGCGATTTCCGTTAAAAATATCGCTATTCCAATGGCAACAGGTGTGGCTAAAATCATAGCAATAACAGTTGAAATAATAGATCCATAAATTGAAGCGGCGCCTCCAAACTGCTCTTTTACCACATCCCAATCAGAACTTACCAAAAAGCCGATGCCGAATTTTGAAATGGCCGGAAGTGAGTAATAAACAAGCGCTGCAAAAATCGCGAAAAGTATAACCAAAACAAAGATTGAAGCGCCTCTTGTCAGGTTAAAAAATATAAATTCGCGCATTTTGGCGCTACTGCTTTGTGTTTGCATATTTTTTCTTTCTTAAAATTTAAAATTCCTACGAACAGTGTGTCCGTAGGAATTTTGTAATGTTTTTTAAAAATAGTTATTTTGGAAAAATATCGTATTTTTTCCAGTATTTTTCAATCATATCGACCGTATCTTTTGGAAGAGGTAAATATCCAAGATTCGCCGCCGCTTTTTTAGCCTCGTCATTTTCAAATGCCCATTTGAAAAATTTAGTTACTTTTTTGCCGTCTTCCGCGTTGTCGCTTGGAAGTAAGATAAATGTAGCAGCTGCGATAGGATAGCTTTTTTCGCCTTTTCCGTAAGCAAGAACATCGTAAAAATGCTCATCAATACTGAAATTTGAATTTAGTGCGGCTTTTGCAAAATTTTCTTCTGTAGGTTCAGCCCAATCGCCGTTTGCAGTTTTAAGAGTAGCCGCATTTAAATTTTCGGTAACTTTATAAGCATATTCAATATAGCCGATTGAATTCGGAGTTTGTTTGATTGTTTTTGCAACCAAAGGATTTCCTTGAGCAGGAGTTACTTTCGCGCCCCAGTTTATTGTTTTTGCAGCGCCGTAATTTTTCGCCCAGTCTTCATTTGCCTTGCTTAAATAACTTGTAAAATTAAATGTAGTTCCACTTGATTCACTTCTTACTACCGGCACGATATCGGCGTCAGGAAGTTTTATATTTTCATTTATTTTTGCTATTACAGGATCATTCCATTTTGTAATTTTGCCGCTAAAAATTCCTGCTACAGCTTCAGCGTCAAGTTTTAATTCCATATCTTTTACACCGTCGATATTATAAGCCAAAACGATACTTCCGATTACTGCAGGGAATTGTAATAATTTTTTTTCATTAAGTTCGTCTTTTTTAAGAGCCGAATCACTTCCGCCGAAATTTCCGTTTCTATCGGTGATTGCACTTATGCCTTTTCCGCTTCCGCCACCGCTGTATGTGACTTGATTTCCTGTTTGTTTGTAATAAATTTTTGCCCAGTCTTTATATACAGGAAGTGGGAAAGTTGCACCTTGACCCATTATTTTATCGCTTGCAAAAGCACCTGAAACAAGCGCACCGGCTAATGCCAACATTGCTAATTTTTTCATTTACGCATCCTTTTTTTAAATTTCGGCTCATTATAAAATCGTTAAATTACAAATTGAAAACATTTGTTATTTTTTGCTAAAATCTTGCCAAAGGATTTCAAAATGTTTAAATTTTTATTTATATTTTTTTTATTTTTTACGTTTGCAAAAGCCGATATTAAAGGAGCCGGCGCAACTTTTGTTTATAAAGCCGTAAAAGAGCTTACTATAGATTATAAAGATAAATTCGGCAAAAAAGTTGATTTCACACCAATTGGAAGCAGCGGCGGTATAAAAGAGCTGAAAAGAGGCGATGTGAATTTTGCAATCAGCGAGATAAAAGGCAACTGCGAAAACTGCGAATTCAGCCAATTTGCGAAAGGAAATGTAGCAGTGATTTATAATGTAAAAGACGTAAAACATTTAAATTTAAACGGCAAAATTTTGGCTGAAATTTATCTTGGGAAAATCGAATTTTGGGACGATGAAAAAATCAAAATTTTAAATCAAGACGAAAATTTACCGCATGAAAAAATTAATATTTTTCATAGATACGACGGATCGGGAACTACACTTGCATTCAGCGAATTTTTAAGCGCAAACGACAAAAAATTCGCTGAAATTTTAGGAAGCGGATTTGCCTTGAATTTTAAAGTCGGAATCGGTAAAAAAGGAAGCTATATAATCGCGCAAAGTGTCCGTGATACGCCTTTTTCCATCGGTTATACAGGAGAAAGCTACGCTGTTAATTTAAAAAGTGCAAATTTAGTTGTAAATGATGAAATTTTAACAATTGAAAACAAAAAATATCCTATAACAAATAAAAGTTATTTTGTGTATAAAAAAGACGGCGAAAAACTTGATGAAATTTTAAAATTTATAGAATTTATCCGCGAAAACGGCGAAGTTCTGGATAAATATTCCTTGTCATTTTAAATTTGCAAAATTGAGTGTTTTTTGGCAAAATGTTTATTTTAAAATTTACAAAAAAGGCGCGAAATGGCTGAAACTTACGAACTTTCTTTAAATTTGCACAAATTTTTTACATACGCGCTTACTATTTTAAGTTTTGTGTATCTGATTTTTATATTTTTGCCTGTAGGCGACACAAAAAAACAAAAGATAAAATTTACAAACCGCATTCGTCTGCTTTTGCCGATTTATTACGCATTTTTTGCTGCTATTTGTGTAACCGGAGCCTTTAACTGGGCTGCGCTTCATTTTTTACCGAAAGCTGATATTTCGGTTATGCTTTTTAGCTCAGTTATTTTTATAATACTTAATGTAAAAGCTTATAAAGCCCTGAAAATGGCGTATATAAAAGATGATTTTCAAAAATACCGCATTAAAGCGGCTAAAATTTTAGCCGTTATTTTAATGTGTATTTTAATTTCGAGCGTGGTGTAAAATGGTATATTTTTATAATGAAACGGCGGGAAATGAGCAACTTAAAATAACAAACGAGCAGTTTTCACATTTAAAAGCGCGCCGTCTTAAGGCAGGTGAGCGGATCGATGTAAGAAATTTAAAAGACGGGTTTAATTATATTTATGAAATTATAGGAATTTCGCGCAAAGAAGCACTTTGTGAACTTATTTTTAAAAACTCGGTTATAGAAAAAACACCTGATTTTACGGTGGCGTGGGCTGTCGTGGAAAACACCGTTATCGAAAAAACTCTACCTTCATTAAATGAAATTGGAATCGGCAAAGTAATTTTAGTTTATAGTGATTTTTCGCAAAAAAATATAAAACCGGATTTAAAAAGAATGGAGCGAATTCTTATTAATTCATCGCAGCAATGCGGTCGTAATTCGATTTTAGAAATCGAAATTTTAAACTCTTCTGATGAACTTTTAAAAAAATTTCAAGATAAAATTTCACTTATTGACTTTGGCGGTAAAAGTTTGGAGATTTTCGGCAATGATGAAATTGCTTTTGTTGGACCGGAGGGCGGTTTTAGCGAACGTGAAAGAAAGCTTTTTAAAAATTCATACGCCATAAACTCGCCTTATATACTTCGCTCAAATACAGCGATTTTAAGCGTTTGCGCGAAACTTTTATTTTGATTTCTACATTCAGCGCTCGTCTTGCGCTATCAAACTACTTATGTTTGCGCAAAACTTTTATGTTAATCGCTGTTATATAAGACTTAAATTCATTTGCCGCGATTGATTTGTGTGAAATTTTATTTTAATAAATTATAGCAAACGCGGTATCGCTCGCTTCGCCCGACATAAAGTTTGTGAAAAACATTTATTTCAATAATAGCTTTAAAAAAACTTGCGATAATTTAAACAAGTCAGTTTTGTGAAAAGCTTTATTCTGATAAATATTGCTATTTTTTGCGTAAAAATTTTTTAAAAATCTTTTTATACTGAAATTTCTGTTTGCGCCAAATTTCAGCTTTCGATAAAGTTTAAAATTAAGACAGCTTTATAATTTTTTGCGTTTTCACTAAATAAATCGGAAATTTTTATTTAAATAGCGCGCAGAGTTTATATAACGCAAATTTTGAATAATTTTTATTAGATTTTTTACAAAAATTCAGAAATTATTTAAATTTTTAAACTTTTGCAAGCAAGTTATAAAAAAGCCGAAAAGTAGAATAGGAAAAAAAGTGCCGATTTTAAAAAAGAAACATAAAGTTACGATAAGGAAAAAAGATGAAAACAGCACAAAAGCGGTTTTTAAATATCCGAAAATATAAAGCACAAGCGGGCATAACAGCAAAGCTGCAAAAATTCCTGATTGAAAAAACATTTTTCGCCCCTTTTATTTTTTCGCAATTATAGCAAAGGATTATAAATGCAGGAACTGAAAATAAAAATTACAACGGACGCAAACGGCGCTATAAACGCTATAGAGCAGACAAAAAGCGACTGTTTTTTAAAGCCGCAAAAGAGTTATTAAATTTTTCACTTCGTTAAAATAAAAAATTTGCCGAAATTTCGGCAGCTGTAGTATCGCGCCTGCGTAAATTTTTGTTTTTTTGTATAAAATTGCGTAAATTTTGCAACTTTAATTTGAAATTTCGGCATAGCAGTTTTAAAATTTATAAAATTTTATATTTTAATTTAAATCGTTTTCGATTTTTTCCGTAGCTACGCTTCCAAGATAATATTTTTTGCCGTTTCCAAGCGTTTTATATTCTCCGTTTTTTAAAATCACCTTAAACGGAAGCGCGATTTTATCCGTTTCATAACCGATATCATTTGCGATTGATTCTACAATCTGTCCGTTTCTTGCGTCATTTGAGATAAAATAATACGCATTGTGGCGTGCGCAGAAATTTTGCAGAATATGTTCGTCGCTTACATCTTCATAATATATCAAAGCTACGATTTGCACGTCATTTGCGTGTTTAAGTTGTAAATTCATAATGTTTTTTGCTTCATCTTTGCAGGAATTGCAATAAGTTCCGAAAATATCAAAAATAAGTGTTTTGTCGCTTCCTGCGATTTTCCACCCGTTTTTTTGGCGCACTAGCGCTATTTTTGCGCCGCTTACACTTTTCAGCTCCACTTTTTCTCCTGCGCGAAATGCCGAATTTGTCGGTTCTCCTAAAGTTTCATCGTTATTTGAATTTCCGCAACCTAAAAATATGCACAGAATAGTTAAAAAAATTAAAATTTTTCTCACTTTTGCACCTTTAAAAATTCCAAAAATTTTTCCTGTTTTGCAGTTGATAATTTAAAATTTTTGGAAATTTCAATCGATTTATTTAAAAAATTTTTAAATTCCGCGCCGTTATAAAACATCGCCACGGAATGATAAAATAAATTTTGTGCGTAAAATTCAGCCCAATCAGCTTGGTTTTGATTAAAATTCCGCTTACAGATTTCCAAAATTTTCTCATATGTTTCGCATGCTTTTTTGTAATCTTTTTTAATTGCGTAAATTTCGGCTATTTCACTTAGACTTGCTGCGTATTCTCCGATAAAATCAGCGCCGAGATTTTTTTTCACAAAGCTTGAAATTTCAAAAAATTTTAAAGCCGAAGCATAGTCTTTTAAAATTTTAAAATTCAGCGCCAAATCGTTATTTATGTCCGCGTAAATTTCAGCGTAAATTTCAGGCTCATTTTTAAATTTTTGTTTTGTAAGATCGTTTGTTTTAAGTAAAATTTCAGTTGAGTTCATTATTTCTTTTTTAGAGTAGTAAATTATGGAAATAAGGCGTAGAATTTCTAAAATTTTAGGTGAAATTTCGCCTGCGAACTGTTTGAAATCAAAATTCAATTTATCTAATTTATCAAGCGCCAAATCAAGCGCTTCATCAAGTTTATTTTCGCCTATCAATCTGTTTATTTTTTGCATTTTTGTCCTTTTTTTGTAAATTTTAGCGATAAAATTTAAATTTTAAGCTCATTTTATGTAGAATTATCAGTTTAAAACGAGGCAAAAATGATAGAACAAATTTTTAGAGAATACGATATAAGAGGAATTTTTGGCGAAGAGCTTACCAAAAACAGCGTTAGCGCGATCGGTTATACATTCGGTTTGGAGCTAAAAAAAAGAAATTTAAAAAGTGTAAGCGTAGGAACGGACGCAAGAGTCAGTAAAGACGCGCTTTTTTCATGGCTTGCAGGCGGTTTAAAAAGTGCCGGTTGCGATGTTTTTGATATCGGTATGCTTCCTACGCCTGTTGGATATTTCAGTGTTTTTACGCATAAATTCGACGCAAATATAATGATTTCGGGTTCACACAATCCAAAAGAATACAACGGTTTTAAAATCACAATAGGTGAGGACAGTTTTTTTGGCGAAGAGCTTAAAAAATTCGGCAAGGAAGTTGAGAAATTTTTAGGCAACAGCGAAAATTTTAAAAAAATAAATTTTAATGTAAAATGTGAAAAATACGATATTTTAACGCCTTATGTAGGTTTTTTTGAAAAAGAATTTTCTCATCTTAAAAACTTTGATTTTCCGTTTGTTTGCGACTTTGCAAACGGAGTTGGTGGAATTACGGCTGAGCGAATTTGCAAAGCATTAAACTTAAATGCAAAATTTATGTTTGAAACACCTGATGGAAATTTTCCAAATCATCATCCGGATCCGAGCGAAGAAAAAAATTTAACGGATCTTAAGAAAGCGATAAGAGATGAAAATTTCGCTCTTGGATTCGGTTTTGACGGAGATGCTGATAGAATCGCCGTTTTGACTAAAAAACACAATTTTAAAGGCGACGAACTTGCCTGCCTTTTTGCTTTGAATATGAAAAATCCGAAAATTTTAGGCGAAGTGAAATGCTCGTCTGTAATGTATGATTTTATCGATAAAATCGGCAAAAGTTTTATGGGAAAAACAGGACATTCTAATATAAAAAAAGCTATAAAAGAGCATGGATATGATCTTGGAGCCGAAGTTAGCGGGCATATATATTTTAAAGAGAGATATTTCGGATTTGATGATGCGATTTATGCGATGGTAAGAGTGCTTGAACTTATTCAAAAAGGCATTTCACTCGATGATGAAATAGAAAAATTACCGAAAATGTATAGCACTGATGAAGTGAAATTTCACACTACCGATGAGAAAAAATTCTCCATCATAGAAAATGTCAAAAATCGCGTGAAAAACGGTGTAGAAGGTTTGCCGAAAATCAATGAAATTATTACAATAGACGGTATTCGAGTAAAATTCGATCACGGTTGGGCTCTTGTCAGAGCAAGTAATACAACGCCTGTAATTGTTACCAGATTTGAAGCTGATAGTGCGGCTTTTAGAGATTTACTACAAGAAAAATTTATTGAAATTTTAAAAAAGGAAGAAAATGAAGGAAAATGAAATTTATAAAGACGATGAAATAGATCTTGTTGAACTTTTTGCCACGCTTTGGAACGGTAAAATCAAAATTATAGTAATAACGGTTGTATTTTTAGTTGTCGGAATTTTATACACATTGATCGCTACGCCATGGTATAAAGCTAGCGCACTTGTAGAAGTAGGTTACTATAATACAAATGAAAACGGGGTCGTAAAAAATGTTATGCTTGAAGAACCAAAAAATATTATAGAAAAACTGAAAACTCGTTATATCGATTTGCTAAAAGATGTAGAAGGTAAAGATGTTGATGTAAAATCAGTAAATGAAATCAAAAATAACAATAAATTTTTCAGTATAGAAGTTCTCGGTAAGAGTAATGAAAAAGCTGTTAAAATGATAGATGAGATGTTACAAAGTGTTTCAGATGAACACAAGAAGATTATTGACGGTTATATAAGCAGTCAAAAAGTAAAACTGGCAAATATAGACAGACAGATAAATTTTTTGCAAAACAATCAAATAGTTGAAGTCCAAACTAGAATAGATAATATCAAAAATATCACAATACCAAGGATTGAAAAACAAATAAAATATTTTCAAGATACTACTATTCCGCTTGCAAAGCAAGATTTAAAAAATATAGACAGTGTAAGTTTAAATAATATAGAAGCAAAAATAAAACTTGAAAATTATAATTTGAAGAAATATGAAGAAGAACTGAATAATTTGAAAAAAAACAATATGAATAAAAAGGTGGATTTGACACTTGTTGTTACTACAGAACATAATCTGAATCAATTAATAACATCATCAAAATCAAATTTAATTGAACTTGAAAAAAGCAAAAACGATATAATTGCAAGCACTAAGCCTCAAATGCAAGCAAGGATCGATAAATTAGAAACCATTGATTTGCCGAATTTACAAATAGAAAAAGAAAAGGTGCTAAATGATACTTTACCGGCTTTACAAAGGGATCTTACAAATTTACAAACAAATGAACTTGAAAAGCTTTTAGACCAAAGAGCTGTAATAGAGCTTACTTTAAAACCGTTTAATTATAAAAATACAAGCATAGTTTCTCAAATCATAACAAGCAAACATCCTGAAAAACCGAAAAAGCTCATAATTTTGGCGGTAGCATTATTAGCAGGCGCGATGGTCGGCGTATTTTGGGTGTTATTTGCCGATTTTATGAAAAAAAGAAGAGAATTGGAAATGTCAGAAAAAACAGAAACAAGTTCGCAAGAAGTGGAACAGATTTTACAAAATTTAATAGATAAAAGAGCAGAATTTTATAAATTTCTGGATGAAAATATAGAAAAAATTCCGAATTGCGACGCTTATGATTTCAAAGATGATGAAAAAATGAAAAAACTATATGAGAAATTTTTTGCATTTGATTATAGAGTAAGAAAAATTTTACCTTTTATCTATAAAGCTTATGGGGTTAAACCTGATGTCTGAAATTTTACTTGATAAGAGTGCATTTCTAGGTAATTTAACCAAAATCGCTCAAAAACTTGGCGGAAAAGAAAAGATAATGTTAATTGCAAAAGATAATTCTTATGGCCATGGAAGCACGCAAATAGCAGGCATTGCAAGAGAATTCGGAATAAAAAAAGCTGTCGTAAAAAGTGAAATGGAAGCGGAGCAAATTGCCGAATTTTATGATGAAATTTTAATTCTTTCACATATTCCTACAGGTTGTGAAAAACCTGATTTTTCATACGCAATCAACGATATGAGTCATTTTTCAAAAATAAAAAATGGCAGCAAAGTGCATATCAGCGTTGATACTTTAATGCATAGAAACGGAATTTTACCGGAGCAACTTGACGATGCTTTAAGACTGGTTCGTGAAAATCATCTAAATTTAGGTGGATTTTATACGCATTTCAGAGCCAGTGATGAAATCGGAAGCGATTTTTTCGTTCAACGTGAAAATTGGCGAAATTTTAAAATTTCTGCGCAAAAAAAATGTAAAAATTTAGGATTTAATGTGGTTTTTCACTCATGTAATTCTGCCGCGATTGAGCGAAGCGAAGAATTCAGCGACGATTTTGCAAGGGTTGGAATGGCACAATTCGGTTATTTTCAATTTAGCAAAATTTTAGGTTTAAAGCCCGTTTTATCGCTTTATGCGGATCGCATAAGTTCGCGTTTGTTAAAAAAAGGTGAGAGAGTTGGATACGGCGGTGTTTTTGAAGCGCCTTGCGACATTTTAATCTCAACTTACGATCTAGGTTACGGTGACGGACTTTTAAGATACAATGGAAAAGGTGATTTAAGGCTTGGAAACAATGAAAAAATTCTAGGCAAAATGTCAATGGACAGTTTCGCTTCAAAAGACGCGGGCGAACGAGTTTGCGTTTTTGACGACGCAAGAGTTTGGGCAAGATTTTTTAACACTATCGAATATGAAATTTTAGTAAAACTTTCAGCGAATATCAAACGAACCGTAAAATGAAAAAGATAAAACAGAGTTTTAAAAATGTAAGGGAAATTTTAAACATCTATGATGAAAATTTAAGCGGTTATGCAGCAAGCTTAAGTTTTCACACGATTTTATCCTTACTTCCAATTTTAATGCTGTCTTTATCTATTTTCACGCAAATGCCCAGTTTTGAGAAATATTATGAAAGAATTAAACAATTTATCTTTTCAAATCTTCTTCCGACAAATCAGGACACATTTGCGAATTATATCGAGCAGTTTTTGCAAAATAGCGTAAGTCTTGGCATTACAGGGCTTGTTGCTGTAGTTTTTACATCTCTTATGTTTTTTTTGGATTTTGAAAATATTATTTCTAAAATTACAGGAGCCGAAAAACGCGGCTTTTTCCGCTCACTCAGCAGTTATTGGACGCTTATAACTTTGGCGCCTTTGGGACTTGGTTTAAGTTTTTATATAAGTGGAATTTTACAAAATTTATTAGATTCGAACGATTTTACAAAATGGATAAATTTGCTCTCAATTTTTCCTTATATAATTGTCTGGGCGATTTTTGCCGTTGTTTATTCTATCTCTATAAATCTTGAAACTAAAACAAGAAATATAATTTTGTCATCATTTATCGCAAGTATTTTTTGGAATATTTCAAAAATTTTATTTGTGCAATACGCGCTATATAGCAAGACTTATCTTAGCATTTACGGCTCTTTTTCCGTGCTTTTATTTTTTTTCGTATGGATTTATATAAGTTGGATTATTTTTCTTTACGGTGTAAAAGTTTGCGTATTTTTAGATAAAAAAGATAGGCAAAACACCGAAAATAGCACACAAAATAGCAAAAAAACGGTAACGAACGCCTAAAATGGCGCAAATATTTGCCGTTAAAAATATCAAAAACGGAATATCTGTTTGATAATTCGGTAAAGCGAAATTTAAAAAATTCAGCATTGCTTCATCTAAAATTCCGCCAAATCCTAATAAATGCAGTATCACACTTAAAGGATAAAAAATTATAAACACATATCCAAGAGGAATGACCGATATTTGCTGTACTGTAATTATCGGGAAAAAATAATACACCGGCACATTCATACATAAAAATACATAAATATTCAGTAAAACTGTCGCTGTTATGACGTTGTAATTCTTCCAAAAATGGTGCAAAAAAATAAAAATAAAAAGCACGCCAAGGCTTGAAAAATAAAATCCTAACGAAAAAGCAAGGTTTGGAAAAATCGCAACAAGCAAAAAAATCGCAAGAAAAAGTGTCATAAAATTTATTATTTTTAAATTTCTAAGAACAAAAAAGTATCCAACAGTACACATCGCAAGAGATCGCAAAAAACTCGGCGTAAAGTCAAGTACAAAAAGATAAATCAGCAAAAAAATCATAATCATATTTGTAATGTCGATTTTAGCGCTTCTATACGGAAAATATCGGTTTTGAAAAAAGCGATAAATCGGCAAAAGCGTAATAAAAATAAAACTGAAAATTATTCCTATGTGAAATCCGCTAATTGAAACGATGTGAGCAATTCCCCAGTTTGTTACATTTGCGCGAAGTTCTTTTGACATATCTGTTGCGAAATACAGCGTAGAATAGAATTCTCTCATTTTTTCATTTTCGTGCTGAGAGACGATAAAATTTATCATTTTTTCTTTAAAATTTGTAAAAATTCCGGCTTTTTTCGAAGCGTTCAAAGACGGTGAAATTTTAAAATTCGGCATATAAAATCTCTTGCTGAGATAATCTTTAAATTTTACGTTTTTTGTAAAAATACCTATTTCTACGTTTTGATTTACACTTAAATTTGCGTCTTTTCTGCTAGTTGTATAAAATTCAAAACTGTTTGTTTTAAGTTTGATAACTTTGTAAATTTTTCCTTTTTTATTTATTTTTTCATAAGCTTGTAAAATTTTAGCATTTAAAATTCGTGTAGGTTCGGCTTTGAAATTTTTAAAATCATAATAATGATAAGTTAAATTAGCTGCCAAAATCATTAAAATAATGCCGACAAATACACTAAATTGGACTTTGGAAGAAAAAAGTTCTATCTGTTTCATTTTTAAATTTTATTAAATTTATTTTAATAAGTTTATAAAATTTTTAAAAATAAGGTTGAAATTTTACAAAACCTGACAAAATTACTGATTTTAATAAAAATGTTTTAATAATTATGTTATCATTAATGATAATTTTTATAAAGGAGTGCCTATGCAGGAAACTCGTAGAAATTTTTTAAGGAAAGCCCTTAAAATAGGAACCGTAGCAAGTGCGGTAAGTGCTACTTCGCTTTTGGCAAATAATAAAGAAAAAAGCCGAAATATAACAAGTGGCAACTCAAAGAAAAAAGAGGTGCTTTACTATAAAAGTGAAGCGTGGGAAAAATACTACAAAATAGTTTATTAAGGAGGTTACGGATGAGTATAGGTAGAAGATCTTTTCTAAAACTCGCTGCTCTTGGAACCGCTGCAGGTTCTGTAAGCGTTTTCGGAAATGATGAAATTTTACGTGATGCTTCACCGGATGAGATAAAAAATCCGTTTCCAAACTCAGTGAAGAAAAAAACAATCTGTTCAATTTGTTCGGCAGGTTGCGGAGTTATCGCTGAAGTAGATGAAGCAAGCAATACTTGGATTAGACAGGATATGGCGATAGATAATCCTCTTTCACAAGGAAGTCATTGCTGTAAAGGAATAGATCAAATCGATCTTACAAAATCAAAAATGCGCTTAAAATATCCGTTAAAAAAAGTAAACGGCAAATGGGAGCGTATAAGTTGGGATCAGGCAGTAGATGAAATTTCAGCAAAAATGCTTGAAGTAAGAGCTGATGACGGTCCTGACAGCGTGGAATTTTTAGGTTCTGCGAAATTCAATAACGAACAAGCTTACTATTTTCGCAAATTCGCCGCTTTTTGGGGCACAAACAATATAGATCACGTAGCACGCATTTGACATAGCGCAACAGTCGCCGGTGTGGCGAATACATGGGGTTATGGCGCGATGACAAATCACTTCGGTGATGTAGCTGCAAACTCGAAAGTTTTACTTTTTATAGGTGCCAATTCAGCCGTTGCAAATCCTGTCGGCGGAATGAAGCATGCTCTTCAAGCAAGAGATAGAAACGGTGCAAAAATTATTGTTGTGGATCCTGTTTATACAAGAACCGCTGCAAAAGCGGATATGTATATAAGAATAAGACCTGGAACCGATATAGCCTTTATTTACGGCGCTTTACATATTATTTTCAAAAACGGCTGGGAAGATAAGGAAGTTATTGAAAAGCAAAGTTATGCAGTTGATGAGATAAGAAAAGAGGCTGAAAAATGGACGCCCGAAGAAACTGCAAATGTAACCGGCTGCACGGTAGAAGAGCTTGAAGAATTTACAAGATTATTTGCCACTACAAAACCTGCCACTTTATTTTGGGCTCTTGGAATCACCCAACACTCGATTGGAAGTTCAAATACAAGAATTTTATCAATTTTGCAACTTATTTTAGGAAATATGGGTGTAAAAGGCGGAGGATGCAATATCATAAGAGGACACGATAATGTTCAGGGTGCCACAGATATGAATTGTCTAGCTGACAGTTTGCCAGGATATTACGGATTGAAAGATAATGCGTGGAAACATTTTTGTGAAGGTTGGGGCGTTGATTATGAAAAATTTATAAAACGTTTCGCTATTTCTACAAAAGAAAAAAGAGAAAAGCTTGGCGAAAATGTTGAAGGTACAAATTTCAAAGAGTATTTTTATTATAATGAAAAAGCACCCGAAGATCGCACTTGGCGAAATGAAAAAGGTTTTTCACTTGCTAAATGGTGGCAAGGTGTAAATAAAAAAGAAGATGTGTTTTCAAGCGGAAATTTACGTGTGCTTTGGGTTCAAGGAACCGGAATTACTTCTATGTCGCAACAAGTGGAAATCAAAGAAGCACTTGAAAAGCTTGATATGATTGTAATTGCCGAACCGTTTTTAAATGAAGTTGCTATTATGAGCGATAGAAAAGACGGAATTTATGTACTTCCTGTCTGTACACAATTTGAAACAGAGGGTTATGTAACGGCTACAAACCGCTCGGCGCAATGGCGAACACAAGTTATTAAACCGCTTTATGAAAGCAAAGAAGATCAGGAAGTTATGTTTTTATTCGCGAAAAAATTCGGTTTTTATGACGAATATGTGCGCGGTATGAAAATGGGAATCGTAAATCACGAACTAAAACAAATCAAAGACGATTTCAAATGGCCTGATGATGCCACTGATGAGATAGCAAGAAATACTCAAAGTATAGGAAACAATGGAAGAACCGCCGCCAGACTTAGAAAACAACAGGAAAACTGGCAAAATTTCGATCCGCTAACTCTTAAAGGACGAGGTCCTGTTGAGGGCGAATACTATGGACTTCCGTGGCCTTGCTGGGATGAAAAACACCCTGGAACTCCTATTCTTTATGATATAAATACGCCTTATGCGGAAGGCGGTATGGGTTTTAGAAACCGCTTCGGTTTGGAACATGACGGCGTTTCACAACTTGCAGATGCTTCAATTACGCTTCCAGGTTCAAAAGTCAAAGGCGGTTATGCTCAAATTACAAAAGAAAACATAGAAGAAATTTTAGGTATCAAACTTAGCGATGAAGAAAAAGCAAAAATGGGCGGCAGCTGGAGTACTGATTATAGCGGACTTATTGCTGAAAAATGCAGAGAAGCCGGAATCTGCCCTTATGGAAATGCAAGAGCAAGAGTAAAAGTATGGGAATTCGCAGATCAAATTCCTCATCACAGAGAGCCGATCCACTCTCCACGCCTTGATTTGGTAAAGAAATATCCTACATTTGATGATCAGGCTAAAAATTTCCGTGTAAGCGTAAAATTTAAAAGTGAGCAACAAAAAGAGGATTGGAGCAAAGATTTTCCTATTATTATAAGTTCTATGCGCCTTGTAAATTTAAGCGGTGCCGGAATGATAGAAAGAACAAGCAAATATCTCTCAGCCATTACTCCTGAAATGTTTGCACATGTAAATCCTAAACTTGCTTCATCTTACGGTATAAATGACGGTGAAATGATGTGGATAAAATCACCTCAAGGCACAAAAATAAAAGTCAAATGTATTTATTCAGAATCTGTCAGCGATGATCGTATTTGTTTGCCTTACAATTTTGCCGGAATTTTCCAAGGCGTGGATTTAAGTGATCGTTATCCGGAGGGCACTAAGCCTTATATTATCGGTGAGCCGTCAAATATAGTTACAAATTACGGCTTTGATATAGTTACGCAAATAGCCGAATTTAACGCAGGCCTTTGCCAAATAGAAAAAGCATAAGGAGACAACTATGGCAAGAATGAAATTTTACGTTGATAACAGTAGATGTATCGCATGCTATGGATGTCAGGTCGCATGCAGTTCGGCGCACGAAGTACCAGTCGGAATAAATCGCAGGAAAGTAATTATTTTAAATGAAGGAGTTCCTGGAAAAGAGTATTCTAGCACGCTTGCATGCCAACACTGCACAGATGCGCCTTGCGCGCAGGTTTGTCCTGTAAAATGCTTTTATATTCGTGCTGACGGCATTGTTTTGCATGATAAGAAAAAATGTATAGGTTGCGGATATTGTTTATATGCCTGTCCTTTTGGTGCACCGCAATTCCCAAGAGATGGCGCTTTCGGAATAAAAGGCGAAATGGATAAATGCACAATGTGTGCAGGCGGTCCCGAAGAGACAAACTCAAAAGAAGAGCGTGAGCTTTACGGACAAAATAGAATTGCAGAAGGCAAAGTGCCGATGTGTGCAGCCATTTGCTCTACAAATGCGCTTTTAGTCGGCGATGAGGTAGAAGTTTCAAACATTATCAGAAAAAGAGTGATGCTAAAAAACAATTTCACCGCTAATAAATAACCGAAATTCCGTATAAAGCACTCACTTTATACGGAATATTTTTTAAAATACAAATTCATTCAATACAAAATTTAAAAAATAATGCTTTTAAAAATTTAAAATTTTTGCAATTTACTTAAAAGACCGCTTGTATCGGAAAGCGACAAAACCAAATATTATAAAAATGTTCTATCATTTCAAATAAAATAGCTATTTTATTCTTTATAAAATTTAAATTGAAAATATAAAAAATATAATTTTTAGGTTTTCTACAAATTTAAGTTTATGTTGTTATAATGCCAAAAAATTTTGGAGTTACGATATGATAAAAATTATTAAAAGAGATGGAAGTCTAGAAAATTTTATGCCTTTTAAGATACAAGATGCTATAAAAAAGGCTTTTGAAAGTGAAAATTATATTTTTGATGATAAAATTTATCAAGCCATTATATCTAGAATTATACTTGACGATGAGCAAAATTTAGATGCGAACAATACCGAAAGAAAGCAAAATTTAGAAATTTCAAATAAAAAATACAAAAATAAAAAATTTCAAAATTTAGCTGATAATTTAGGAGATAATAGAAAAAATAATCAAAATTTATCTGAAAAAAATAAAAATGAAATTTCTCAAAATGACGAAACAATCCAAAATAAAAACGGCGAAATTAAAATATCAAATGATAAAAACACACAAAATTTAAAAAAAGTTTCAAATGAAAATTTATCTGAAAATCAAAATTTAAAATCCGATTTTTTTAAAGAAACCGACATTAAAAACAGTTCTATAATTTTGCAAAATGATGAAATTTCAAATCTGACCTTAAAAGAAGAAAATTCCGCAAAGTATAACGAAAGCGTGCAAAATTTAAGTGAAAAAATGCAAAATTTTATAAAATTTGAAAATCCGGAACAGGCAAATGATAAAAATCAAAATTTAAAGAATGAAAAAACTGAAATTTCATGCAAAATTTCGGTTGAAGATATTCAGGATATGATTGAAAAAGAACTTTTTAAAAGCGGGAATTTCAAGGTTTTAAAAAGTTTTATGCTTTATCGCCACACACACAAGTTGCAAAGAGAACATATTTTGGGCTTAAATGACGATACTACTTACATAAACTCAACGCAAACAATAAGCGAATATATAAATAAAATAGACTGGCGAATTAGCGCAAACTCAAATACAAGCTATTCAAATGCCGGACTCATCAATAACACAGCCGGAAAAGTCGTGGCAAATTTTTGGCTTGACAGTGTTTATAATAAAGAAGAGGGTGCGGCTCACAGAAATGGTGATTATCATATCCATGATTTAGATTGTCTTAGCGGATATTGCGCAGGTTGGAGTTTACGAGTTTTGTTAAATGAAGGTTTTAATGGCGTTCGCGGACGTGTCGAAAGCAAAGCGCCAAGGCATTTTTATTCCGCGCTTTATCAAATGGCGAATTTTTTGGGAATTTTGCAAAGCGAATGGGCGGGAGCTCAAGCATTTTCAAGTTTTGATACATATCTTGCACCTTATGTTTTTAAGGATAAACTCACTGACGAGCAGATAAAATCGGCAATTGAAAGTTTTGTTTATAATCTAAATGTGCCTGCGCGTTGGGGGCAAAGTCCATTTACAAATGTAACAGTCGATCTTACTTGCCCGGATGATTTGAAAACGCAAATTCCTACTGTGGAAAACGAACATATTTTTAAAAATTTTAAAGATGATGAGCTTTTAAAAGAAGCCAAAAAGCGTGGTAAAAATTCACTTACAGAGCTTACTTACGGCGATTTTGAACCTGAGATGCAAAGAATTGTAATAGCGTTTTATGAAATTTTAACGCGCGGCGATAAGTGCGGTCAACCATTTACTTTTCCGATTCCAACCGTAAATTTAACTGAAAATTTTGATTGGCGAAGTGCCGCCGCCAAGGCTATTTTCGAAAATACTGCAAAAGTAGGATCAAGTTATTTTCAAAATTTTATCGGCTCACAGTATATGATTGACAAAAACGGCAAAAAGGTTTCAAATCCGAAAGCTTATAAACCTGGAGCCGTTCGCTCAATGTGCTGCAGACTTCAACTTGATTTAAGAGAGCTTTTAAAGCGAGGCGGAGGTCTTTTCGGAAGTGCCGAAATGACCGGATCCATTGGCGTGGTTACAATAAATTTGGCGCGTCTTGGTTATTTGTATAAAAATGATGAAGATGCACTTTTTGCAAGACTTGATGAACTTTGCGAGCTTGCAAGCGGCACTTTGGAAAAAAAGCGTAAGTTTATAACTAAGATGTTTGAGCGCGGGCTTTATCCTTATACTAAACGATATTTAAGGAATTTCAATAATCATTTCAGCACAATCGGTATTAACGGCGCAAATGAGATGATTAGAAATTTTACGGACGATATGGAAAGTATAGCTACGCCTTTCGGACGAAAATTTGCTACTAAAATTATAGAGTTTTTGCGCGAAAAAATTAAATATTTTCAGGAACGAACCGGAAATTTATATAATCTTGAAGCAACGCCAGCCGAAGGTACAACGTATCGCTTCGCAAAAGAGGATAAAAAGCGATTTAAAGATATTATTCAAGCAGGCTTCGGCGAAAATATATATTACACAAACTCTACGCAACTTCCTGCTAATTTCACGGACGACGTATTTTTGGCGCTTGATTTGCAGGACGAACTTCAAAACAGCTATACAGGAGGAACTGTTTTTCATCTTTATATGAAAGAAAAAATTCGAAACGGTGATATTTGTGCGAATTTAGTGCGAAAAATTGTGGAAAATTATCGTTTGCCTTATATTACGATTACACCGATTTTCAGTGTTTGCCATGAGCACGGATATATCGCCGGAGAGCACGAGTTCTGTCCTGTTTGCGAACAGGAAAACAAAAAAAGCAGATGTATGGTCTATACGCGTGTTATGGGATATTATCGTCCGATTGAAAGTTTTAATACGGGCAAAATCGGCGAACATAAAGAGCGCATTTATTTTGATACGAAATAGTTTTGCGGTGAAATTTTTATAAGCAATAAAGTTTTTTGTAAAATCCGATTAATGTCAGCAATAAAAATTCAGATGATTATATGGCGCAATTTTGGAGTAAATAATGAAGCCTATTTTTGATATTACGCCATTTTCGATAGTTGATTTTGAAGGTAAAATTTCAGCCGTTGTATGGTTTTGCGGATGTAATATGCGTTGCGTTTATTGCTATAACACAAAAATCGTTTCGGCGACAAACGGAAAATTCGGCGCCGATGATTTGTATGAGTTTTTAAAAATGCGCCGAAATAAGCTTGACGCTGTTGTTTTTAGCGGCGGCGAATGCACGAATTGCCATGAAATTTTAGAAATTTTGAAATGTGTAAAAAATCTCGATTTTTTAAATAAAATCGATACAAACGGCTCAAATCCTGATATTGTGGCTGAAATTTTAAAAAGAAATTTAGCGGATTTTATTTCGCTTGATTTTAAAGCCGGAAACGAAAAATTTTTTAAAATTACAAAAACAAACGGTTATGAAAATTTTATAAAAAGCCTTAAAATTTTGGTGAAAAGTGGCGTGAAATTTGAAGTCAGAACGACAATTCATAGCGATTTTTTAAACGAAACGGAAATTTCAAAAATGGCTGGAATTTTAGAAAATTACGGCTACAAAGGCGAATACTGTTTGCAAAATTTTTATGCTACTGATGAAAATATCGGCAATCTGAAAGCACCGAAAATAAAATTTGATCCGGCAAAAATAAAATCAAATATCAAAATAAAACTGAGAAATTTTTAATTTAAAAGTAATAAAATACGCATTTTCCGATATTTTTGTTTTTTAAATTTTGCTTAATTAAAATCAAGTAATTTAAAATTCATGTTCAAATGAGAATTTTTAAGTCCTGAAATGCTAAAATAACTGCAAAAAAGGATAAAAATGAAAGTAACTATCACAAATAAAGATGTCGAAGTTTTAAAAAAATTTATGCTGCTTCACAGCAAAATGGCAAAAAAGCAAAAAATAACCAGTTTTTATTTAATACCTTTTGAGTTTATTTTAGTCGGCATTGTGCTTGACGCTCTTACGAAACTTGCACCTGTTTTAAGCATAACTTCTGCTATTTTGGGCATTTTATGGCTTGTGATTTTTCCAAGATTTTATAAAAAAATGTTAATTCGCCATTTGGCTGACAGCGAAAGTTTGCCTGCTTCAAGCGTTGAGATGGGTTTTAATGTTTTAAATGATGAGGTGATTTTCGGCGGCGAAAAAGAGAGCGAAAAGTTCGGTATAAATGAGCTGAATAGGCTTGTTTGTACGGGGTCAAATTTTATTTTGGCATTTGGAAAAAATTTTCATATGGTTTTACCTAAAAATTCTCAAACCGCTGAAATTTTGGAAAACTTATCGCAAAAAACGGAAATAGAGATTGAAAGTATTGAAATTTCTTAGTTCGGATTAAATTTTATACAAAAATTTATTTAGTTGAATTTTAAAGTTAAAGCGTAAATTTTTATTTTGGCAGCTTTTATTTCCAATAAAAAACTGATATTAAAGAGATTAAATTTTTACTTATTCCAGGTTAGAATTTTAAACTTTTATCACTTTAAAAAAAGTGATAAATACCTTTAATTGCGGCAAATTTATGTTTTTCGCAATGCATTTAAATATTTCATAAAATACGATTATTTTAAAACTTTGCTCGCCGTTTGTTAAAAATATTTTTTATTCTATCTTAAACTTGGAATTTTAAAATTTTTTAAAATTCCAAAATTCCTTGCAAATGCTTTAAATGAAAGCTTTTGCGATGAATTTCGCAGTATCCGTATTTTTGTATTGCTTCTATATGAGCTTTACTTCCGTAACCTTTGTTTTTTGCAAAATCATAAAATGGAAATTTTATGTCAAAATTTCGCATTACGCGATCACGGCTTACTTTTGCCAAAATACTTGCCGCCGAGACTTCTTTGATTTTATCATCGGCTTTTACCATTGTCTCAAAACCTTCGGCACCGAATTTTGAATTGCCGTCAAAAATTATTTTAACTTCAAACGGCGCAAAAAAATCCACAAGCTCATTAAGCCCGAGTTTTAAACATTTACTAAGCCCGAATTTGTCAATTTGTGCTGCAGAAAATTTGACAATTTTATAAGTCGAGTTTTTTATAATTTCTTCGTATAAAATTTCGCGTCTTTTTTCGCTTAATTTTTTACTGTCTTTAAGTCCGTCAATTTGCTTATTTAAAATACATCCTGCTATATGCAAAGGTCCTGCAAGCGGTCCTCTTCCTGCTTCATCAATTCCGCAAATTTTCATTGTTTCTCACAGACCGAGTGCAAATTCATAAAACGGCACTACTTCGCATTTTATGCCTTCTATTTCCATTTCGCCGCTGTTTGCCATACTTATGACATTTACGCGTATAATTTTTAGCGATTTACATGTATTAATTAATTTTTTAAAACGTAAAAATACAATATCGCTTGCACTGAATGGAATTATCAAAAAAGCCATATTTCGCTTTGGAATTAAAAAATCAAAATCCTTATTGTAAAAAATTTCTCCAAGTTGTATGGCTCTAAGTTCGCAATATACGGCATTTGCAAATTTTTTATGGAAGTCTTTTTTTAAACTGAAAATTTCACCGAAATTGAAATTAGAAAAATATATTTTTTTTGCAGCTTTAAGGTCATTAAATTTCGGTATGAAATTTATTATATTTTCATTTTCAAATCTGTATATCGCACTATATACGCTATCTTTTGAAATTTTGAATTTTTCTTTTAATTCTGTATAAATTTTATTTATACTTAAAATTTCGCCGTTATATTTTGAAATCGCTTTCAAAATTTCTATTTCATTTTGTCTGAATGACGATTTTATGCCGATTTGCTCATTTTGTATGATTTGAAAATTCTGTAAAAATGCATTTTTTGCACTGTTTCCACGTTGCAAAAATGTAGAAAATGCCGCATTCACATCATTTCTTCTGTCAAATAAAATAAATTCTTCAAAACTTAAAGGAAAAATTTCCAGTTGTGTAAAATTTTTAAAATTTAAATTTTTAAGGCGTGTCGTAATAAAAATATTTTCTATTTTACGGATTTTTAAAATTTTATCTAAAATTTCGATTTCATCATTTAGAATTTCATTCAAATTATCAAGTCCCAAGACTGAAATTTGCAAATTTTTTTGTAAAAATTTATCCAAATCTTTCAAAATTTCACTTACATTTACGCGAAAATCGGCAAAATTAATATATAAAATTTCATCATTTTTAAATTCTAAAAGTTTGTTTATCATTATATAGCTTTTGCCGCTTCCGATTGCACCATATAATATAGTGTGTCCATTTTCAAGTTCCATTTTGCGGTTATAAAATTTTAAAATTTCCGGTTTGTTTTCGTAAAAATACTCTAAAATTTCCATAAAATTATTATAAAATTTTCCTTATTAAAAGGAAATAAAAATTTTTATTTTTATAGTATTTTTTAAGTGAAATTTTAGTATGCTTTAAAGTTCAATTTTTTAAATTAAGGTAGCGCCTTGTATTTCAAAATTTTCAAATTTTTATTTTTTATAGCCATTGTTTTGATAGCGATTTATTATACTTATCCGACAGATATTACGGATGCACAGATAAAAAATTATTGTAAAAGTTACGGCATTACGATGATTCTTACGATTGGCGGAACAAGTATAGGTATTTTTTTAGGTTTTATTTTGGCGTTTTTAAAATTTGCAAATTTTAAAATTTTAAATTTTATAATCGATGAATATATTGATATTATTCGTGGAACTCCGATTGTAATTCAACTTATGATTTTTGTTTTTGTTATTTTTGCAAGTTGGACGAACAATATTGCAGCTGCGGTTTTTGCACTCGGTTTAAACAGCTCGGCTTATGTAGCTGAAATAGTGCGAAGCGGTATAAACAGTATAGATAAAGGCCAAATGGAAGCTGCGCGTGCGATGGGTTTGAATTATACAACTTCGATGAGAAAGATTGTTTTTCCGCAAGCTATAAAAAATATCCTGCCCGCTTTGGCTAACGAATTTATAAGCCTTTTTAAAGAAACTTCAGTTGTTGGAATGGTGGCAATTACCGATCTTACGTTTTTTTCAAAAAGTTTGCAGGCGACGTTATATACGGTTCAGCCGATACTTTTCGCTGCTGTTATTTATTATGTGAGTGTAAAATTTTTCACGCTTTTGGTAAAATTACTTGAAAAAAGGCTGAACAGAAATGATTGAAATTCAAAATTTAACTAAAAGTTACGGGTCTCTTTTAGTTTTAGATAATATATCAAAAAAAATTCATAATGGAAATATTGTAGCCATTATAGGTCCAAGCGGCGGTGGAAAAAGCACATTTTTACGCTGCTTGAATTTACTGGAAATTCCTGATGGCGGTAAAATAATCATAAACGGCGAAGATATAACAAATAAAAAAACAGATATAAATAAAGTTCGTCAAAAAGTCGGTATGGTTTTTCAACATTTCAATCTTTTTGCAAATAAAAATGTGCTTGAAAATTTAACTTTAGCTCCTATAATGACCGGTATTTTGACACGCAAAGAAGCTGATAAAAAAGCCGAAAGTTTACTTGAAAGAGTAGGGTTGCTGGATAAAATGAATTATTTTCCACACAAACTTTCAGGAGGTCAAAAACAAAGAATTGCAATAGCAAGAAGCTTAATGATGAATCCTGATGTTATTTTATTTGACGAGCCTACATCAGCTCTTGATCCTGAAATGATAGGCGAAGTGCTGGCTTTGATGAAAGATGTCGCAAGAGACGGTCTTACAATGCTTGTCGTAACGCATGAAATGGGATTTGCAAGAAATGTCGCAAACCGCATATTTTTCATGGAAAAGGGCAAAATCGCAGTTGACGATACGCCGAAAAATGTCTTTGAAAATCCGCAAAATACAAGATTGAAAGAGTTTTTAAATAAAATTTTAAATCACTGATGAAAGGATTGAAAATGAAAAAATTTTTTAAAATTTTAAGTTGCTTTATGCTGATTTTTACTTTTGCAAACGCGAAAGATTTTACAAAAGATACTCTAATAGTGGGTACAAATGCCACATATCCGCCATTTGAGTTTTTAGACGACAAATCGGAAGTTACAGGTTTTGATTTTGATCTTATGGCTGAACTCAGCAAACGAATCGGTTTTAAATATGAAGTTTTAAATATGAGTTTTGACGGACTTATTCCTGCTTTAAAATCAGGAAAAATCGATATCGCGGCATCTGCTATGAGCGCGACTCCGGCCAGAAAAAAAGCGGTTGATTTTTCTAATGCTTATTATTTCACTGAAAATTTGTTTTTGAAACACAAAGATAGCACAGATATCACAAAAATAGATGATTTAAACGGCAAAAAAATCGGTGTGCAACTTGGAACAGTGCAAGAAATGGCGGCAAAAGAGTTAAATGGTGTTGATGTAAGCGCAAGCGAAGATATTTTTGTAGCAATTATGTCTTTAAAAAATAAAAAAGTCGATGCCGTGCTTGTAGATAGTTCAATCGGATACAGTTATTTGAAGAAAAATCCGGATTTGGTCGAATTTGCAAAAGTTCCTGACGGAAGTGAAGGTTTCTCTTTGGCGTTTGACAAAAATAAATATTCGGATCTTATAGAAAAGATAAATGTTGAAATTGAAAATATGAAAAAAGATGGCACATTCGATAAAATTTTAGAAAAATACGATTTAAAATAAGGCATAAAAATGAGAAAATTTTGGATTTTTTTGGCTATTTTTGCTGTTTTTTGGGCTAGTGTTGCAAATGCAACCGATGAAAGACACTGGAAATTTAAAAAATTTGAAAACGGCAGACTTGTTTTTAAAACAAACAAACGAAATTTCAAATGCGTTTTAAAAGATCTGAAATTTATCTCATATACTGCAAAGCCTGAGTGTTTCGATGATCCCAAAAAGGCTAAAAATTTGCAGGAAGATTACGATAAAATGATTGAACAAAAATTAGGCAAGCTACAAAAATATAATGTTTTAGTGCAAGGCGATGGAAATGAATTCCGCGTTTGCGATCTTGGTGAAACGGTAGCAAAAAATTTAATAGAAAGCGGCTTGGCTGTTTCTGATAGAACAGATTTTGACAAAGAATCAAAAAAAGCGCGCGAAAAAAATGCCGGAATTTTTAATGAAAAAATACTTCATATCACAAAATGTGTGCTTGGCGAAAATGACGGAAATATAAAAGACGCTTTGAAAAATGAGTGAAATTTACGCTTTAAGCGATGATTTTTTCACGCCTGAAGATGTGATTGTAAAATCTATCCATGAAATTTTGGATAACGGCGTAAAATTTGTGCAATTTCGCAGCAAGAAAAAAGAAAAAAACGAAAAAATCATAAGCGAGCTTATAAGACTTTGCGATGATTATCACGCTTATTTAATAATAAACGATGATGCGCTTTTGGCGCGAAAACTTGGAGCGCACGGTGTTCATATCGGAAAAGATGACGGATCTATCATAAAAGCGCGCGAAATTTTAGGCGAAAATAAAATTATCGGCGTAAGTTGTTATGATGATTTAATGTTAGCTTTAAACGCACAGCAAAACGGTGCAAGTTACGCGGCATTCGGCGCTGTTTTTAAAAGTCCTACAAAAAAAGATGCTAGAATTTGCAATCACGACGTTCTAAAAAAAGCCGCAGAAATTTTAAAAATTCCAACTTGTGTAATTGGCGGAATAAACGCCGGAAATTTGCGTCAAATTTTGAAATTTCATCCGAATTTTGTGGCGATTGTAAGTGCGCTGTATCATCCGCGCTCAATAACCGAAAATTTAAAAAATCTACAAAGGATAATTAATGAGTATAATTGATGCCGTGATTTTAGGCATTGTTGAAGGTTTGACCGAATTTTTACCGGTCAGTTCAACCGGGCATTTGATTTTAACGGCCGGACTTTTAAATTTAGAGCAAACAGACACTTTAAAATGCTTTGAAGTTGTAATTCAGTTAGGATCGATTTTAGCTGTCGTTTTTACATTTTTTGAAAGACTTAAGCGCGATAAACAATTATGGATTAAGCTTATCATAGGTTTTTTACCGACAGCTGCTATCGGATATCTGTTATACTCGCACATCAAGTCTCTTTTCAGTCAAAATGTTGTAGTTTATATGCTGATTATCTGGGGTGTTATTTTTATTGTAGTTGAGCTTTTGCGTAAAAAAAATCCGCCTGAAAACGAAATTTTAACTTTAGATGGGATTAGCTATAAACAGGCTTTTTTTATAGGTTTATCACAATGCTTTGCAATGGTTCCTGGAACTTCAAGAAGTGGCGCGACTATAATCGCAGGACTTTTAAGCGGACTTAATAGACAAACAGCTGCGGCATTCAGCTTTTTGCTTGCGGTTCCTACGATGTTTGCAGCGACTTTTTACGATACTTACAAAAACCGCGAAATTTTTGCAGCAAATATGGATAATATCCAGCTTTTTTTGTTGGGCGGTTTTGTAGCGTTTTTAGTAGCGCTTTTTGCTATAAAAATGTTTTTAAAATTTGTCAGCAGGTTTGATTATATTCCTTTTGGAATTTATAGAATTTTGATTGCATTTGCATTTATGTTTTTTGTCTTATAAAATTTATCATCTGATTAAATTTATCAAATTATATTAAGCTTAAAAAGTGCCTGTATAGTTGTGTTTGATTGTAAAATTTATCAGTTAGATTAAAAATATTGAATTTATGTTTAAAAGTTAAATAAATTTTAAGCTTAGCTATCATAATAGTGTGATAAAATGCTACAACTATTATGAAAGGATGACAAAATGCTAAAAAGATTTATTTTTCTATTGCTAATTTGCAGTTGCTTTGCTTTTGGTTCCACTCTCGAAGAGATTAAACAATCAAAAGTAATAAAAATAGGCGTTCGTCTAAATTTGCCGCCATTTAGCAATCAAAATGAGCATGGCGAATTTGAAGGTTTTGAAATTTCACTTGCAAAAGCTATAGGCGCCAGTATTTTAGGCAAAAACGGTGAAATTCAGCTCGTAGGGCTAAATGCAAAAGATAGAATTCCATATCTTCAAAACGGAACAGTTGATTTGATGTTGGCAAACTTCACCAAAACGGAAGAACGTGCTAAAAGTGTAGATTTTGCTACACCGTATCTTTCAAATACGCAAGGAATTTTGACAAAAAAATCTGAAAATATCAGAAGTATTTCGCAACTTGCAGGTAAAAAGATACTATTTATCAAAGGAACTACAACAGATGATTATCTAAAAGAAAATGCTGCAAAATTAGGCATCACTCCGGTTGAATGTCAAAGCGTAAATAAATGTTTTCAAAGTCTGCAAAAAGGCGAAGCTGACGGATATATGCATACAAGCATTCTGATAGCGTTTTTGCAACTTTTGGATGACAATATTGAAATGGGAATACAAAATATAGGCAGTATAGAATTTGTTTGTCCGGGTGTGAAAAAGGGAAATGAAGCACTTTTGGAAGCTGTGAATGCAAGTATATACAATCTTAGCAAGAGCAATTTTTTTAAAGATGCCTACAATAATACATTCGAGCCTTTCTATAAAGGAACTGTTGAGCGAAAATATCTGCTTTTGGATGATTTGTATCGCTTGATGTTTAATTAAATTTTGCAGGTTTAGCCACTATTTTTGTGGCTAAATTTTTTAAATTCCAATTCAAATAATTATTTTTAATAAAATTTTAGACTCAATACAACTTAAACGAATTTTTTCTTACCAGTTTTTTTAATAAAATAGGATATAAGTCTTTATCATCTTTTTTACATTATAATCTAAACTCACACTCTTCTTTACTATCAGAATAAATTTCCGCTATTTCTTTATATTTCACCACCAAACTTACTTATTTCTACACTCGTTCATCATTAAAATTCTCATCTGTTTTATAATTTTATTTACTGTATTTCCAAGAATATTACAAATTTCAGCTATTTTTACTGTTTTTATGTCTAAACAAAAATATCTTAAAATTTCTCTAAATTCAGCTTCTGAAATTTCCAAACGATAAATATACTTATTTTTTAAAGCTTATTTATTGGAGATCAGGTTGTATTGAGATTTGTTTTTTATTATACTGTCAGTTTAAATTTCAGGTTTTAATACTTTTATATCAAAAATTTATTTTAAAATATTTTGACGCGGTATTTTAAAAAATAGTGTAGTAATTAAAATTTATCAAATAAAAATAAAACCTAGAATTTAAACTAGCGGAAATTTTATAAATTTAACTACTAAATATCAAAATTTTTTAAAAATCCGTTTTTATCTTATAGCGGTTTTTTAATAAAATTAAATTTCAATCAGGTTTGTCATATTTATTAAAATTTTTGCAATTTTTTCCACAGCCACATCCACAATCTTTCTTTGCAAAAACTTTATAAAAATAAAAAATTACACCAAAAATTGCAAACGCTAAAATTAAAATTTCAAAAATTTCCAAAATAAATTCCTTATAATGAAAATAAAATTCGTCCGAAAAGCGCCATTATATAAGCAACAATGCTTGTAAAAATAAATAAAAGTGCAAGATATTTCAGACCGCCGGCTTCTCTTGCAAAGACGACACTTGCCGCCAGACAAGGATTGTAAAACATCACAAAAAGCAGATATGCTACGGCGGTGCTAAGCGGAATTTGCGATTTGATCACACCTGTCAGGCTCTTACTATTTTCGTCCTGGTCGCCAAGCGAATATAAAACTCCCATCGTCGAAATCATAACTTCTTTTGCCGCAAGTCCGCTTACTAGCGAAACGCTAAGTCTCCAATCAAATCCAAGCGGTGCAAAAATCGGTTCCAAAGCTTTTCCGGCTTTGCCAAGATAACTGTTCTGTAAAAGCGCGTTCGATTTTTCAAATTCCAGGGTTTCCTTTTTAGATATATCTTGCGTAAGTGCGATTTGCTCATCAAATTCAGCCGCGATTTGCTCGTTTTTCGGATACATATTTGAAAACCAGATCAGCACGCTTGCAGCAAGTATGAAAGTACCCGCCTTTTTTAAGTACATTTTTGCTTTATTTGCAATCATAAACCATACAAGGCGCCAGTTTGGAATGCGGTATTTCGGCATTTCCATAACAAATGGCTCATCTTTGCCGCGAAATACTATAACGCGCAAAAATTTTGCGCACGCAAGTCCTACAATCGCACCGAAAATATAAATCGCAAAAAGCCAATTTCCGGCTTCTTCTTTTGGCGCAAAAGCTCCGATAAAAAGCACATAAACAGGGAGTCTTGCTCCGCAACTCATAAAATTTATGATAAAAAGTGTTAAAAGTCTGTCTTTTTCGTTTTTAAGTGTGCGCGTTGCCATAAATGCGGGCACAGAACAGCCAAAACCTGTTACAAGAGGTATGAAACTTTTGCCATGAAGCCCGAATTTATGAAAAAATCCGTCCAATAAAAACGCCACTCTTGACATATATCCGGTTGTTTCAAGCAGTGAAATTCCAAAAAACAGAATTAAAATATTCGGTAAAAAAAGAAGCACTGAACCGACGCCGCCTATAATTCCATCACAAATAAGACTTGAAAGAGTTTCATTTGAGATATGAGTGGCAACGCTTTGACTAATGGCCGCAAACAGCGCCTCGATATAATCCATCGGAATTGATCCTAAAGTGAAAGTCAGCTGAAAAAGTACCCACATTAAAAATAAAAAAATCGGTAAGCCAAGATATTTGTTAATTAAAATTTTATCGATTTTAGCTGTATTATTCGGCTTTTTCGGTTTTTCATATATCACGGCTTCCGTTATCACACCATTTACAAAAGACGCTGTGTCGTCCATAAAAATTTCTTTTAAATTTTGATTGTCGTATCCTTTATAAAGGCGCTCTTTTGCTCTTTTAAGAAGTGTTAAAAGTTCTAAAAAAATCGCTTTGTCGTGCAAAAAAGCGTAAATTTCATCATCTCCAAAAAGCAGCTTTTTAGATATTTGGCGATTCGTAAAACCAAGAGATTTTATGTTTTCATCGTTTTTTGTATCCAGAAATTCGCTCAATTTTGAAATTTCATTTTCTATCAAATCACCGTAAATCCGCTTATTTGTCGCAAAATCTTTCTCACAGGTATTAATAATCAGCGCTAAAAAATCGTGCAGATTTTTCTGTTTTTGCGCTGAAATTAAGATAACAGGGATATTTAAAAGACTTTGCATTTTTTCAGTGTCGATTTTTATGCCCTCATTTTCGGCTTCATCACTCATATTTAAGGCTAAAACGATTTTTTTATTTGTCTCCATAAGCTCAGCGCTTAGTAATAAATTTCGCTCCAAATTTGTGGAATCTGCAATATTTACGATTAAATCGTATTCGCCGTTTTCCAAAAAATTTCGTGTGATTTTTTCCTCTTTTGAGTAGCCATGAAGCGAATAAGTACCTGGCAAATCTATTATTTTGATTTTATAATTTTCAAAAACAAGCGCGGCTTCGGCTTTTTCAACTGTTACGCCTGCAAAGTTTCCAACATGCATATTTGCTTTGCAAATCGTATTTACAAGCAGACTTTTTCCGACATTCGGTTGACCGACAAACGCTACTTTAAGCGTTTTCATTTGCTCTGCTTACTCTGATTTTTTCCGCTTCATTTTTGCGTAAAATCACACAACTGCGGTCAATTTGAATTTCGATTGTAGAACCTTTAAGAGTTGATTTAAGCTTTTTTATTTTTTTTCCGGGATTTAGTCCGAAGCTAAAAAATCTTTGGCGCAGATTGTCGTCTATTTCAAAATTTTCAATTACGGCTCTTTCTCCATCTCTTATTTCATTAAGTGTCATTTTTTGCCTTTTTTTGCAAAATTATATAAAATTTTTGCTTAAAATAAAAGTCATTATCAAAAATAATGAATTTTGCGAAAATTAAAAATTTAAGTTAAAAGAAATTTAAATCTTGCAAATAGGCTTTAAATTGTAATTTTAGAGCTTAAAATAAGTATATTTTAAATTTTTCGGTTTAAATAAAAAAAATGATAAATATAAAAAACTTATAAAAAGCTTTGCTTTTAGCATAAGATAATTCCTGCAAAACATAAAATAACATTATTTTAAATATTAAAAATAACTGAAATTTTTGGCAAAAAGCATAATTTAACCGCTTAAAAAACAGCGCTAAAATTTCGGCGGCTAATGTTTTATAGCAAAACACAAAAGACCGGTTGCATAAAAGGTAAAAAATAAATCTAAAAAGCTTTTAATACTACAAATTGAATAATTAAAAATAATAAAAATTTTTAAAGTAGGCTTTTTATATCTTTTTCTATGATATTTTTTGATGTAAGACCTATGTATTTTTTAACGATTTTGCCATCTTTATCAAATAAAAAAGTTGCCGGAACACCGTAAATTCCACCAACTGCATTTGAAAAGTAATCAACCGATTTCGGTGAAGAAATCGTAAGAAAATCAACTCCTTTTTCTTTTAAAATTTTCATATCTTTGTCAAATCCTTGCGAATTTCCCATAATTCCTATAAATTTCACATTTTTAAATTTCTTGCCAAGTTCAATCAGACTTGGTACTTGTTCGCTGCACGCACCGCACGTAGCAGAAAAGAAAAAAACTACAAATGGCGAGTTTTGCCCTTTTATTTTAAGTTTGCCGCTTTCATAAACTGTGTCAATTCCTACAGGATCGTTGATTGACATATGGTGATTTTCATTTTGACAACCGCTGAAAATCGTCAAAAATATTGACAAAATAATCAGTTTTTTCATCTTATTCCTTTTAAAATTTCATTAAACTTCAGTCTTATTTTGCTCATTTTTTAAATTTTGGATTCTATCCAGTTTGCCATGTTTTAGCCAAATAATTTTGTCGCCAAATCGTCCAAGATATGGATTGTGCGTGATTAAAATCAATGTTTTGCCTTCTTTTTTAAGATTTTTAAAAATTTCAAGCACAATCTGCTCATTTTTTTCGTCCAAATTTCCTGTCGGTTCGTCAGCAATTATAATATCAGGTTCATTTATAAGAGCTCTTGCAATACAAACGCGCTGTTGTTCGCCACCGCTCAGCTCGTTTGGTAAATGATTTATGCGTTCTTTTAAGCCGACTTTTTCAAGCGCATTTTTTGCGCTTTCTTCGTCGATACTACTGTGAAAATATTGATTTATCATCACATTCTCAAGCGCGTTAAGATAACTTACAAGATGAAATTCCTGAAAAATAAGCCCGATTTTTTCGCGCCTGAAACGTAAAATTTCATCTTTATTTAAGCTATTGGCTTTTACTCCGGCGATTTCATAAATGCCGCTACTTACGTGATCCATTAAGCTTAAAATATTTACCAGAGTGCTTTTTCCTGCCCCGCTTGGTCCCATTATGCTTACCCATTCGCCACTATTTACGCTAAAACTTATATCATCAAGCGCCGCTACATCGCCAAAATACTTTGAAATTCCATCACATTTTAAAATTTCCACTACTCACCTCTTAATAAATTTGCGATATTTTTGCTAAGAGCATTTTTGATCGGATAATAAGAAGCCGCTAATGCACAAAATACGCTTACAAATACCGCTAAAACAATGCTGATTAACCTAAAACCAATGCTTGAACCAAATAAAATTTGTCCTAAAATTTGTGCCAAAGCAAAACCGCCGAATGCCCCTAGCAGAGCACCTAAAAATGATACGACTAAAATTTCAACACCCAAAAATGAGACAATGTTTTTCTTGCTTGCGCCAAGCGCTCTTAAAAGCGCTATTTCTTTTTGACGAGAGATCATAACCTGACTAAGGCTTGTATTTACGCAAACCGAAGTTATGATTAAAATCACAATGCTTACAAGTGCCATCAAAAGTTTTATTTTTTCTAAAATAATTTCATTTGTTTTTGAAATTTTATTTATAACTTCAAAGGCGATGTTTTTGTCGCTTACTCTTTGAAGAGTTTTTGAAATTTCATTAATATCTCCACCGCAAATCGCGTTTGCGTAGTTTATAACGCCTTGTTTATTGAGAATTTTTTGAGCCAAACTTAGCGAAGCGATAACCATTTTATCTTCTTTTTCGCCGTCAAATACGATAGCGCGCACTTTTACTTTATATGTTTGATTTTGCCCGCTAATGCTGATTTCAAGCTCATCTCCAAGCTTTATATCGGCGATTTTTGCAAGATTTTCGCCTATTAAAACGTTTCTATCATCAAAGTCAAAGTTGGAAATTTTTCCCTCTTTAATTTCTAAAAACGGCATAATTTTTGAAAGTGATGAAAACTTCGTTCCCATCATAATCGCACTTGTTTTTCCAAGACTTACAGAACCGAAAATATATTTGTTTGACATCTTTAAATTTTGCATATTTTCAAATTTCGTTTCCAATGTTTTTTCGTCGATATAATGTCCGTTTTTAGGCGTTATTACTACATTTGCACCATAATTGTTAAGTTCTTCGCTTACTTTTGATTCAATGTCCGCATAGACATTTACAAATGCCGCCAAAACCATAGCCCCTATAAAAATGGAAGTAAAAATCAAAATAGTGCGTGCGCCACTATTTATAATGCTTTTAAATACTACTTTTTTGAAAAAATTATTTGCCATAAAACACCTCGGCAGGAAGCAAATTCAAAATGTTTTTAAGGGCGAAAATAGAGCCTAAAATACAAATTAAAATTCCAAAAATTACGCTTAAAACAAACGCTGTGAAGCTCACGCCGATAAAATCGGCAAAAAGTTTATAACCTATTACAAAAGAGAGTAAGTATCCGAACAAAGCACCAAAAATGCCGGAAATTATGCCTATAATGACATTTTTGCAGCAAAATTCCAAAAATATGAAAATATTTTTTGCACCCAATGCTTTTAAAAGTCCTATCTCTTTTTTACGTATTAAAATTTCACCGTTTGTTAAGCTTGTGATACAAAGTGCAGAAATAATCAGCGCTAAAATCGTAACTATACTCATTAAATTCTGTATTTTTTTTGTGATTTCGCTTTGCACTCCTGAAACGCTTAAAACTACCTTTGCAATGCTACCGGGCACACTATCTTCTATTTGATAAGCAATAGAACCTGCATATGCCGAGCAATACCAGGTATCATATTCTAAGCTGTCAAGGCTATCAAGATTTCTGCGCGCTTTTACGGAAAGATCGTTTTCCGGGATTGTCATTGCGCTGATTTCAGCTTTTCCATATAAATTTTCTTTATTTGAAAGTTTTTGAACAAGTTTTAAGTTGGCAATCACCTTACCGCTAGCATCATCGCCGCCTTTTAAAATTCCTACAATTTTTGCATTTTCTCTGTTTTGTCCGAAATTTAAAACAACATTGTCACCGACGTTTAACTTAAGCCTATTCGCTAATTTTTCGCCAACCATTATTTCATCTATTTTTTCATCGTTTGGAAATAAACCGTTGACAAACCAAAAAGGATAAAGATTAATTACTCCCGTTTTAAAGGTAGGATCGTCTGCAAGTTTTATATTTTTATCAAAATAAGTGCCTGTTATTTGCACTTTTTCGTTATTTATAAAGCCTGAAATTTCTAAAAACGGCGCAAAAGCCAATATGTTGTTTTGCCAAAAAATTTCTTTTATAAGGTGTAAATCGTTTTCATTCAGATAATCTTCATTGGCAAGAGGCATAAAATTTCGTCCTGAAATTTCGATATTTAAAGAGGAACTTTTTGGAAGCATTACGATATTCGAGCCGTAACTTCTTAATTCATTTGCGACTTTGTTGCCGATATTCAGTGTGATATTAAGCATACATGCTATAAGCGCCGTCGATAAAAAAATCGTCAAAAACATAAGAAAATTTTTTGAGTGAGTGAGTGATTTTTTTACCATAAGCAAAAACATATTTTTCATTTTTTATCCCCGTTTTGCAAATTTTTGGTGCCCATTTCGTCTGTATTTCGTGACGGCGTATCAATACCTGAAATTTCGCCGTTTATAGTGATAAATTTTTCAGGATTATCTTCGAATTCGGCTAAATTTCGCTCGTTTTCAAAAAAATATGTTCTGCCGTAATATAAATATCTGAATTTGGAGTCATTTTTGATTTTTTTATGACTTACAGGATCAATTACAGTTTTCTCAACTGTCTTTGTAAAAAATCCTGCGCCGTCTTCTATCTCTTTTAGAGAAACTTTCAATGTTTTCCCGTCATATTCATAATTCATAGGAATCGGATTGCAACCGCCGGCTTTTCCGACAGTCGGTAAAAAAATACGCACATTACATGATATGCAAATGAGCTCGCCACCTTTCAGCAAATATCCCATATCGCCGCAAATGCTGCACGCATCAAAAACCATAACCGGGGCAAGTTTGTCTTTAAAACGGTTGATTATAAAAAATCGCACTTCCTTGCCTTCATCTGTAATGTAGGCAAAGCGATGAAGTTTATTATCAAGTGCTATTTTTGCATCAAACTCAAAATATCCGTTTTTTGGCGAAACCTCTACTGAATCAGTGATTTTAAGCGGAGCTGATTCTATTTTTATATAGTAGACAAAAATGGCACAGATTGTGAAATTTAAAATTATCATGCAGATTAAAAAATTTTTTGCCAGATGTCGTAACTGCTCGTTTTGGCGAAATTTGACAATATCTGTTCTTGAAATTTTTTTAGGACGTGAAATGAAAAAATATATTGCCAAAACAATACTGAAACAAGCAAAAACAAACGGCAAAAAAAGATTGAAATATGTTATTTTTGCTACAATCGAAAGCAGCCAGGAATGAGTTAAAATTACGCCGTTTTGCATAAAAGATAAAATTAGACTTGCACTCCTATCAATAAATATAAACATAATTCCTAAAATGCTTATAGTTATCATTACGGCGCGATTTACGCGAAATTTTACAAAATTTATCGCTTTAAAAACAAGTGCTAAAATAACGAAAGCTAAAATACAGAAAAATAGATTTTTAAGGCTTAAAGTATCTAAAATTTCACCTGAGAAAATTTTAAAATTTGCACTTATATTTGCGTAAATATAACCGAAGCTAAGCCCTAAAACCAAATAAACCATAAAATGAAAATAAAAATTTTTAAATTTTAAGCAAAACGGTAAAATAAGTATAAAAATTATAGCTAAACTATCGAAAATCGGTAGATTTGAAGTGCCGCTAAGTGCTTTTTGATTTAAAAAATGTACGAAAATTCCAAGAAAAATTCCGCCGAAAAACGGCAGAAAATTCGCCTTAAAAAATTCGCGCAAACTAAACAAAGCCGCCAAAAAAGTACCGCCAAAAAGCGCAAGCAGTGTATTTGAAAAATATAATGTCATCTTTTGCCTAAAATTAAAAAATTTCGGTCAAATTTTGAAAATTCAAAATTTGACCTTAAAATTTCTACTCTTTCGGAGTGCCTGTGTATTTGAATTTATAATTCACTTCAAAATTATCCCACCATTTGCCTACACCGGTGGCTTTATCGGCGTGTCTTCCAAAGCCTTGTGTTGAAGGATTGTAAATTTTATAAGTAAGCTCATAATTTCCAACGCCGCCGTCCATTTTTATATTTGCACCGTAGTGTGGACCATCACTTGCTACCATCGGCATAAAATTTCCCTCTTTAATTTTGCCGTTATCGGTATTTTTTAATGTATAAGCGACTTTCAGATAAGGTATCCATTCGCCTGCGGCAAAACCGTTCGAATTGCCTTCAATCGCGTGAATGTCCGCTTCAAGGTGAATATCCGCCAAACTTGGCGCTAAATCAATTCCTTTCGGTTCCATATCAATCGGTTGTAAATAAACAGCTGCTATTTCCATACCGTTTTTTTCAATCGGCTCACCGATAGGAACTTCACCGGCATTCGCACCTATAGCTAAAACTGCAGCCGCAGCCGCACCTAAAAAAATATTTTTCATATCTTCTCCTTTATTAAATTGATTTTTCTCTTTTTTTGATAATCAAAATTCCAACAATTAATGCCAATACCATTAAAATTTGAGGAATTAAGCTTTGCACGTAAGGATAAATGCCAAGCCACGTAATTGTAGGCATAGAATGGATAATCGTAGGCACAAAAACTTTGCCTTCCACTAGTTCCATTACACCTTTTCCTGTAAAAACAATAGCCATATAAAAAATGATCGCTGAAGTTGCGATAAAAAACGCGCGAAGCGGAATTTTGATTGAAAACGCCTTAAATATGATAAATAAAACAGCTAAAACAATACAACCTAGTAAAAAACCGTAAATTATCATATTTATTGCGCCGATTTTTTGCGCGTCAAAAATAAGCGCTTGATAAAATAGCACCGTTTCCGCACCTTCTCTATAAACAGCCAAAAATGAAACCCACCAAAGTGCTGTTTTATCGCCTTTGCTAAGACTTTGCGAAATTTTACCTTTAATGTATCTATTCCATTTTTTGGCTCCCGCATTAGATAAAAGCCAAAAACCTACATAAAATAGCAGAATTACGGCAATTAACATCGTAGCGCCTTCTAAAATTTCTCTACTTTGAGCAGCATTTGTAAATAATAAATTTACGACCCACGCCGTAAAAAAGCTAAGCAATACGGCAATTCCAACAGATGAATATACTATGCCAAGCTTATTTGAGTTTTGCGTTTTTATAAGATATGCAACTACAGCTGCAACGATTATAAGTGCTTCCAAACCTTCGCGTAAAATAATCGTAAGCGCTAATAAAAATAAATTTATAGGACTTGAGTTTTTGCCGGCTTTTTCCGCACTGATTTCAAGCTGATCAAAAAGTTTTGCTTGCGCGTTTCTTATTTTATCGACACCTGCATTATTTTGCACAAGTGAAGCGATAGCTGAAAAACTAGCCTCCGTTTCAAGTTTCAAATTATTATCTATAGCGCCTATTTTAACTTCCATTCCGCTTGCTTCATACTCATCGAAATATATATCTTGCGCTAAATTTACGGCTTTTTTTATCTCGCCGTTTTTGTAAAGTTCCAAAACTTCCGCCATTTGCGTTTTGATATTTTCTATAACTTTTGTAAAATCAACATCGTCGTTCTCATAGTCCGCATTTTCCACCAAATTTTTCGGCGCAATTTCATATGAATTTTCAGGAAGCTTTGAAACGGCGATTTTTATGAGGTCATCAGCATCTTTTACATGCATTTTAAAACTTTCATCTGAAAGTGTGATATTTTTTGAAATTATATTGCCTAAAATTTGTTGAATCATTGCGTCAATATTTTGTCCTACATATTGGCGAACAGCTATTTCAAGCTTTTTATTTCTATAAATTTCAAATTTGATTTTGTTTATCGAAGCTATTAGATTTTCTCTGTCTTTTGTATCATAGAATTTTTTTGTGTTTTGAAATTCGTCCGAAATTTCTATATATATCGAATTCCATGGATTTGCCGCATTTTGTGCGGTAAAATTTGCTAAATTTCCCATATCGTTAACGGTATTTATAGATTTTTCTTCATTTTTATTGTAAGAATCCGTTTTATTTAAAGTATTTGAGCTTGTAAAATTATTGCCGTTGTCTTTCGCACCTGAAATAGTGCTGCTATTTGCTGCATTTGACGCTGATAAACCGCCGTCGTGTGACTTCTCAGCTACAAGTTTAGTTCCATTTTCGATAAGTGGCATAATTTCATCAATTTGACTTAATAAATTATTGATTAAAACTTGCACGGTATCAATATCTTTTCCACTTTTGATCGCTTTTCTTATATCGCCGAATTGTTTTTCCATCAGATATGTCTTTTTTTGACCAAGATTTATGCGAATACCTGCTTCCAAATTTTCAAAATGCCCAAAATAAGCCTCTTGAACCAATTCTTTTGCGCGTTCGGTGTTTCCTGATTTATATTCATTCAAACTTTGAAAAAATTTATCTTTTATAGCCGAATTTTCTGCATTATAGTCTGCACCGAAAAGCCAAAGAGGAAATAAAAATAGTAAAAAAATATTTGTAATCTTCATAATCATTCTCATTATTTTAAAAATTTTTGGCGCATTATAAGTAATTTTAGTTTAAAATAAAATAAAAGTCATTATCAAAATAAAAATGATTATGAAAAAATTAGGTGAAATTTAATATTTTTAAAATATGAAAATTATTTTAAAATTTATAGCCTTCAGCAAGACATAAAATAAAAATTAAAATTAAAACGGCAAATGAAATTTACAAAATTCAGGCGATTAAGAAAATTATGAAAATTAATTAATGCTTAAAATATAAGCTGAAAAAATAAAACTAAATAAATTACATAAAAAATTCATTATATTTGGTAATTTGAAGTTTTTAAATAATGAATTTAAGATAAATATTTTCGTATTAATTTTATGTTGAAAAATTATTCTGATTTAAAAAATTGCAGCGTAAAATTTAGAATTGTTTTAATAAAATTTTAAAAAATGAATTTATCTTTAGCATATGCTCTGACAATTAAAATTTTATGCTATTTTAATGCCGAATTTCAAAAGTTCTTTTGGCAAAAAATCATCTATATTATTTATTTCATTATTTCCTATTTCTATTAAATTAAGTCCATTTTGTTTATAAAGCTGTTGTTTGTATTGTTTTCTGTTTAGATATTTTTCATCTTCCAAGCCCCAAAATTCTATATAAACTTTGCCTTGCGGAATGTAAAAATCACAATACATTTCTTCTTTTATAGGAACCGATTTTTCGTAAGCATAAGTTACAAATTCGCTATAAAGCCAGTCTGCGATAATAACTTCGGCTCTGCTTCTTACATAATGCCCGTCTTTTGTGCGATATTCGGCTTTAAATTTTGTGCGAAAATCATTTTCATCTTTATTTTCAACTTGTTCGCTTTGCGGTTTCAGACTTTTTATAAATAATTCATTATTTAAAATTTCTTCATTCCAGGCTACATAATCGTTTCCCATATATTTTTTTTGGATTCCGCCGTTTATTTGCCCTTTTTTTGTTACTGTATAACCACAATCACTTTTTTTTAAAAAATCCAAATCATCAAAAATTTCATTTATCTCTTTTGGCGTTTTGCCGAATTTTTCGCCTATTTGTTTTGCCGTTAAAGATTTCATTGTTTGCCCTTTCCTTTTAAAAATTTGTTTGTTTTCAATGATTATTTTTAGTAAAAGTAGAATTATTGCAAATAAAATAAAATTTGTTAATGTCATTTTCGTCCTTTGATTTTAATTTATTTAGTCGTATTTTAGCCTAATTTCCACTAAAATTTTATAAAATATAAAAATTTACTGAATTTGTATAAAATGTTCAGTTGATAATTTAATAAGATTATAAAGGGGTAAAATATGAAATTGGTTGGAATTATCGGCGGAATGGGACCTTTGGCTACTATTGATCTTTATAAAAAAGTAGTTTTTTTAACAAATGCAAAAAGCGATCAGGAAAATATACCGTTGATAATAGATAACAATACTCTTATACCGGATAGAACAGCGTATATTCTTGGCGCCAAAGAAGATCCTTTTGCTGAGCTTTTAAAAAGCGCCAAAAGGCTTAAACAAAGTGGTTGTGATGCTTTTTGCATGGCTTGTAATACAGCGCATTTTTTTGCAGACAGATTAGTTGAGCAAAGCGGCTTGCCGATACTTCATATCGCAAAAATAACCGTTAATGCGATAAAAAAAGAGTATAAAAATGTAAAAAAAGTAGCCGTTTTATCAACTATCGGCACACAAAAAGCCGGAATTTATGATAATGAATTGAAAAAAAACGGCTTTTTGACGGCCGACATATCGCAAATTTCGATGAAAAAACTGATGAGCTGCATTTATGACGGCGTAAAAGCCGGGAAAATTGAAGATTTTGTTCCTAAATTTAAGGAAATTTTAAATGAAATCGATGCCGATATTTATATCGCCGCATGCACGGAAATTCCGTTATTTTTGCCATATATCGGCGATGATAAAATTATCATTGATGCTACAAATGAGCTGGCAAAAGAGATTATCAGATTTGCTAAAAGCTAAATTTAAATATATTTTTATGTTGCATTTAATTTCTTATTTTTGTTAATCAAGTGATATTTAAAATATTTACTTTTTTTTGCAAAATATAAAATAGTGGCGTTTTTAATGTAATTGCAAATAAGATGTTAATTTTTATAAATACGCCAAATGTTAAAGCGGAAATTTTAATAATATAGAAAAAGTCCAAAGCGTGGTAATTATGCCCCATGTAGGGTTCGAACCTGCGGCCACCTGATTAAGAGTCAGATGCTCTACCAACTGAGCTAATGGGGCAAGATAAAAAAATATTTTATTATTTTTAATATAAAAATTCGTTTAAATTGTTAAAAAATCTAAATTTATATGAAAATTTTTAAATTTGTCTTGACAATGGAAATTAAAAAATGTATAATTACGTTTCTTTTTTGCATTGGGGTATAGCCAAGCGGTAAGGCAATTGGTTTTGGTCCAATCATTCAGAGGTTCGAATCCTCTTACCCCATCCACGATTTAAGCTTTTTTAGTTTATTTCATTGACGCAGAGTAGAGCAGTGGTAGCTCGTCGGGCTCATAACCCGAAGGTCGGTGGTTCAAATCCATCCTCTGCAACCAAAACATTTATCAACTCCCTAATACTGCATGATTTTATATATTATAATTTACTTTTGAGATTGTCATTAATTATATCTGTAATTTTGGTAAAAAGTAAATATATAACCAAATGTTTTTTTTGTTGCAATCGTTATAAATTGGTATAAATACGATTATAGATCGTATTTATACCAATTACTGATAACGCGTAACGTGGAGTTTAAATACTGCCCTAACCTGTTTGTACAAAATTTTAAATATAGATGATATAGACGATTATTTTGTTTCTTTAAATGATTGCTTGCATTTGCGTTGCAGATGTTGCAAAAATGTATAACAAAAAAATATATATCGTAATGTGAAAATTTTTAAACAACTTTGCAATTGCAATAAGTTTGGTTGCTATGACGTATTAAATACCGGCAAAACATTGTATGAATCGTATAATAGATAAAACAATAGTTTTGAAATCAGGCGCCTTGAAAAAAGACTTGTTTTTACGAATATTTATCTTGCCTTGCAAATAAAATAAGTAAACAATATCTTAAACGTATGTAATACACTGTTTAATAATAGTAATTGCTGCACTTTAGAGTATTTTTATGGACTTATAGCCAGTTTTGCAACCAAAAACTTAAATAAATATATAGCACAATTTTATTTTCTCTCAATTTTTCTCAAACTTTTATCTACTTTTAAGCAAGTTTTCTATACAATTCAATTTCGCTTTTTTGAAAAGCAAACTTAAAAGCTTTTTAGAAAAAGTAAGTTTTTTAAATTATCATTGTCAATATAATCAAAGTCAATCTTTGAAATCTAAACAAGTGATCGATTGAGCCGGTTTATCAGGTTTTAGGCTTTCTTAGGAAAGTAAAAGCTGAAATGAACTAAAAATATATTTAATATTCAAAAAGTTTTTAGATTAAAAACTTCATATATAAATTATAATAAATAAAAACTCTTTTAATAAAAACAGCTTGATTTAATTAAGCAAATATTTTATAAAGAGAGATAAAAAATGTTTTATATGGAGAGTTTGATCCTGGCTCAGAGTGAACGCTGGCGGCGTGCCTAATACATGCAAGTCGAACGAACGAATAAGAGCTTGCTCTTATAAGTTAGTGGCGCACGGGTGAGTAATATATAGCTAATCTGCCTCTTAGTAGAGGATAACAGTCGGAAACGATTGCTAATACTCTATACTTCTGCTTTACATAAGTAAAGTAGAGAAAGTTTTTCGCTAAGAGATGAGGCTATACTGTATCAGCTAGTTGGTAAGGTAACGGCTTACCAAGGCTATGACGCATAACTGGTCTGAGAGGATGATCAGTCACATTGGAACTGAGACACGGTCCAAACTCCTACGGGAGGCAGCAGTAGGGAATATTGCGCAATGGGGGAAACCCTGACGCAGCAACGCCGCGTGGAGGATGACACTTTTCGGAGCGTAAACTCCTTTTATCGGGAAAGAATAATGACGGTACCCGATGAATAAGCACCGGCTAACTCCGTGCCAGCAGCCGCGGTAATACGGAGGGTGCAAGCGTTACTCGGAATCACTGGGCGTAAAGGGTGCGTAGGTGGATTATCAAGTCTCTTGTGAAATCTAATAGCTTAACTATTAAATTGCTTGGGAAACTGATAGTCTAGAGTAGGGGAGAGGCAGATGGAACTCTTGGTGTAGGAGTAAAATCCGTAGATATCAAGAAGAATACCTATTGCGAAAGCGATCTGCTAGAACCTAACTGACACTGATGCACGAAAGCGTGGGGAGCAAACAGGATTAGATACCCTGGTAGTCCACGCCCTAAACGATGTATACCGGTTGTTGCTTTGCTAGTCAAGGCAGTAATCCAGCTAACGCATTAAGTATACCGCCTGGGGAGTACGGTCGCAAGATTAAAACTCAAAGGAATAGACGGGGACCCGCACAAGCGGTGGAGCATGTGGTTTAATTCGAAGATACGCGAAGAACCTTACCCGGACTTGATATCTAACAAATCATCCAGAGATGGAAGAGTGTCTGCTTGCAGAAATGTTAAGACAGGTGCTGCACGGCTGTCGTCAGCTCGTGTCGTGAGATGTTGGGTTAAGTCCCGCAACGAGCGCAACCCACGTATTTAGTTGCTAACAGTTAGGCTGAGTTCTCTAAATAGACTGCCTTCGTAAGGAGGAGGAAGGTGTGGACGACGTCAAGTCATCATGGCCCTTATGTCCGGGGCGACACACGTGCTACAATGACATATACAGTGAGATGCAATATCGCAAGATGGAGCAAATCTATAAAATATGTCCCAGTTCGGATTGGAGTCTGCAACTCGACTCCATGAAGCCGGAATCGCTAGTAATCGTAGATCAGCCATGCTACGGTGAATACGTTCCCGGGTCTTGTACTCACCGCCCGTCACACCATGGGAGTTGATTTCACTCGAAGCGGGGATGCAAAATTTGCTACCCTCCACAGTGGAATCAGCGACTGGGGTGAAGTCGTAACAAGGTAACCGTAGGAGAACCTGCGGTTGGATCACCTCCTTTCTAGAGTACAAATGAATATTCTCTCACAAGATATTCATCATAAATCTCAATCATCCTTGTTTAGTTTTCAGAGATTGAATAATTAAAAAGAGCAAATTAAAATTAAAATTAAAAAATAAAAACATATATAATCCCGATTGTTTTTATCAGTAACGAAACAGACAGATAAATAAAAAAACAAATCAATAAATAAATAAACAGACAAAAACCTAAAATATAATAAAAACAATGAAACTTATAAGAATAACAATCTTCTTAAAATAACCGATAATTAAAATACAATAAAATAATCAGATAGTATGTAAACATCGGGGAATTAGCTCAGCTGGGAGAGCGCCTGCTTTGCACGCAGGAGGTCAGCGGTTCGATCCCGCTA
>OBRT01000033.1_pt1 | contig 67583 bp, 46 predicted proteins | sample 1494891 | NCBI WGS metagenome assembly OBRT01 (sample SAMEA3360688, study PRJEB22359) | human gut metagenome | biome: ENVO:urban biome; feature: ENVO:human-associated habitat; material: ENVO:feces | place: Bangladesh | collected 2011 | reverse complement strand
TATGAAATTATGTGCATGAGGGGAGAGGGTTGCAACTGGGTTTTACGACTGACCCCAATATGTTCTTGTTTGCTTCATTGACGGCCTTTTTTCTAACCAAAAAGAGCGGAAACCCCGTTAAATAGGATTTCCGCTCTCTGCGCTTCAAGATGGGCTTGAACCAACGACCCCCTGATTAACAGTCAGGTGCTCTAACCAACTGAGCTATTGAAGCAATGGCAAACCAAGAATCTTGATTGCGGATGCAAAGGTAGAACGTTTTTTTGAAACCGCCAAACTTTTTGCAAAAAAAATAGACCGGAAAGCTAAAATACAATAAAAAAGCGAACGCACCCACCTATATTATAGTCTTAAATATTATCTTTGCTCAACAAATTGATGTTGTGACAATGAAAAAACTACTGTTATATCTCTTGCTGTTGGGACTATTGCCTAACAGTTTATTCGCCCAAAAGGACAAAAACCACCTTTTTGAGGCGGCCAAAAACATGGAACTGTTCAACGCCGTTTACAAAAATCTGGACCTGATCTACGTAGATACCCTTGATGCCAATGACGTGATTGGCACAGGCATCAAGAGCATGTTGCGCAGTCTGGACCCCTACACGGAATATTATCCAGAGAGCGAAACGCAAGAATTGCGGCAGGCCCTGTCTGGAAAATACGGCGGCATCGGTGCGCTCATCCGCTACAACCAACAGCTGAAGAACGCCGTGATTGACGAGCCTTACGCCAACATGCCATCATCGGAAGTGGGGTTGAAGAAAGGGGACATCATCCTACAGATAGATGATTCGACGATGGTGGGCAAAGATACCAAGTATGTGAGTGAGCATCTGAGGGGCGAACCAGGCTCGACCTTCGCATTAAAGATTAAACGTCCGTCAACGGGCAAGGTGATGAAATTCAAGGTGAAGCGCCGTGCCATTCAGATGCCAGCCATTCCCTACTACGGCATGGTGGACGGAAACGTGGGCTACATCAATCTGCTTCAGTATTACGAAGGCTGCGCGAAAGAGATGCGGCAGGCTTTCATCGACCTGAAAAAGCAAGGAGCCAAAGGCCTCATCTTGGACCTGAGAAACAACGTAGGAGGCTCTGAGCAGGAAGCGGTAGACCTCGTGAACATCTTCGTTCCAAAGGACATCACGGTGGTGACGAACAAAGGAAAGCTGAAACGTGCCAACATTGCGTTCAAAACGCGCATGGAACCCGTTGACGCCTCCATGCCCATTGTGATTCTGGTCAACGGCATGACGGCCAGCGCCAGTGAGATTACGGCCGGTTCGCTGCAAGACTTAGACCGCGCGGTCATCATGGGTACCCGCACTTTCGGCAAGGGATTGGTGCAAATGACCACAAAGCTGCCCTACAACGCCAACATGAAAGTGACCACCGCCCATTATTACATTCCCAGCGGACGCTGCATCCAGGCCATCAACTACAAACACACGGCAGGGCGTAACAGTGCCACACAGCTGCCCGACTCGCTGACCAGCGTATTCTACACCAAGAACGGACGCGAGGTAAGGGACGGCGGAGGCATCATGCCGGATGTGGAAATCAAGCCCGACACCATCGCCAACATCTCGGCTTATCTGCAACGCGGAGACAGCACGGAGACGATGTTCAACTATGTGGTTGACTACATCAGCAAGCACAAGACCATCGCTCCTGCCAGCGAATTTACACTCACGAATGCCGAATACAACGAGTTTAAGCAGCTGGTCTTGAAAAACAAGTTCACCTACGACCCCGGAACGGAGAAGATTTTGGCCGAATTGGAGAAGATGGCCAAGTTTGAAAAGTATTATGAGGATGCCAAACCTGAGTTTGAGGCTTTGAAGAAAAAGCTGACCCACGACGTGGCAAAAGACTTGGAGCTGAACAAGGATGAATTGAAACAGATGATTGCCACAGACATTGTTACGGCTTATTATTTCCAAGCCGGGGCGGTTCAGCTGGGGTTGAGATACGACAAACAGACGAAAGAGGCCATCAAACTGCTCCAAACACCTGAAAAATACAACAAACTTCTCATGCCCAAGAAATGAGCAACATACGATAACGGCACACATTTTTTGTTTTATTTTACCTCATCGCACGCAAGATTCCTGCGAACCTGATGTTCTGTCAATAAACAAACATCATGGTTATGCGCACAAAATTATGGAGTCTTGCACTCGTCGTGTGTCCTCTTTTCGCCACGGCGCAAGTAACATGGAACGTCAAGGGAGCATTGGGTTACAGTGTATTCATCGCCAACAGTGGAGAATCTCCACAGCTGTCCTATCGGCTGGGCGGGGGTATGGCAATACCCTTGGGCCGCACTTTCTACTTCCAGCCATCCCTTTATCTGGCCAATAAAGGTTTCAATTTTGACGGATATTTCGGCAACGAGCAAATCAGTGAAGCGCGCTATCATGTCAACATGCACTACATTGAGTTGCCGTTGAACATTGTTGCTCACATTCACCTGACCGATGACCTTTACCTGAATCTCTACACAGGGCCTTACATCGCATGCGGTCTCAACAGCAAGGCCAAAGTCAGCATGGCGAATAGCGACTACAAACACACCTTCAAGGAGAATCTGTTTGAGCAAGGAAGCAAGATGCTGGGCAACAGCTATAACGAAGACAAGAAGCTGGTGGAACTACCAAAGTTCAAACGCATAGACGTAGGACTTCAATCTGGTCTGGAGCTGGACATCAATCGAATCATCATTGGGGTCGAAACAAGCTTTGGACTCACCCAGGTAACTAACCAACCCATCGTGAAGGAAGACGTTGTGGAGCAAGTGCTTCAAGCCTTACTCTTTGGAACCGTCACCCCCCATCATTTTGTGTTTCAAGCTACGGTGGGCTATCGGTTTTGAAAACGGCTGAACATTGTGTAGCATCGCAACATCAAACGCATTGACTTTGAAGGATAAACCCATTGACTTTGAAGGCCAAAGTCAATGGGTTTGCGTACCAAAGGCATTGCTATTGCAACTACTTGTGATTCAGATATATAGAAATGTAGTTCCTCACGTTTCACACACAACATAACAGAGTATCAAAATGCTCACGCAAGGTTTTGATATATCCGCCACAAAGCGATGAAATCATGCTTTATTTCAAGAACAACAATCGCTCTTCCAATGGCTCAAAAGTCTTCTCTCCCGGCTCGCCGGCAGGTACGCCAAAAGGCATCTGCGCACGGAGTTTCCAGTCGGCATCAATCTTAAATTCCTTGGCAACCACCTCATCAATAATCGGATTGTAGTGCTGTAAGGATGCACCGAACCCAGCATCTTCAAGGGCTGTCCAGATGGTAAACTGGTGCATGGCGTTGGTATGTTCTGACCAAACGGGGAAATTGTCTGCGTAAGTGGGGAATTTTTCCTGCAACTGTCGAACGGGAGCTTGCGCTTCGTAATATAAAATGGTGCCATAACCACTCTGAAAAGACTCGTTGATCTTCGTCTCGGTCTTGGCGAAAGCGTCGGCAGGAACGATGGCACGCAGCACGTCCTTCGTCAGATCCCACAACTTACGATGGCGCTCACCCAGCAACACGACGATACGTGTCGACTGACTGTTGAATGCCGACGGCACATGCTTCACGGCCTGCGCCACCAACTCACGGAGGGCATCATCTGTGATAGGCGATTCATTTTTCAATGCATAATAACTACGGCGATGCGCAACGGCATCTAAAAAACTTCTGCTCATAATTCGTATTCTACTTTAGTTTGATGTAAAAAATAAACTTCTGACTGTCTATCTCATCAGAAATCCATGTTACAAATATACCAAAAATTCCGCACACCCCCACTCGTTCGGCGAAGAAAAATAGAAAAGACGGGGTGACACCTTATTTTAATATACACTACATGCGAATATAACCTATCTGTGAATGATGGTAGAATGGTACAAAACACAATGAACCTCCCGCCAGCTATCATAAACATTACGAAGCCACAATTAGGCATTTTCTATCTTCATATCCTATAGGCGAGCTCTTATCAGGAACGCCCCCTGTTGAGTGCTAAGCAATGAGAGATGTTAACGACATGTGGCAGCAACGTGTATACAAGAAAGTAAATTCTGTTAAAATATTGTTATATTAGTAAAAAACTTATTACATTTGCGAGTTGCAGTAAATATATGAGTACTATGTTCAGTAGAAAATCATTGATTCCAAGTTTTATTTTCATATCATTTTGTCTCTCATCGGTGGCATCAGCCCGTTCAGCCGAACCATTTAATTGGTATCGGTCCAATACAGACTCTGTGCAAGGGGCTGCTATTGATGCGGCAATTCAATACCTTTCAAAGTATCACCACAAGAAGCAAAAGCCAATCATTGTAGGAATTATCGATTCGGGTGTTGATACTACCGTTGTTGATTTGCAGGATGCTCTGTGGAGAAATCCTAAAGAAATTGCGGGAGATGGCAAGGATAATGATAAAAATGGCTATATCGATGACGTTCATGGGTGGAACTTTTTGGGCACGGCAGACGGAACATTTAACATGACTAGTGCTGGTACCGAAGAATATCGGCAGTTTAAACGTTTGTATCCTAAGTATAAAAATATCAATCAAGTGAGCACTGCCGATAGTGCGGAATATCATTATTACTTGAAAATGAAGAAGAAAGCTGGGATTGCCAAGTATCTCCGCATGTACCAGTATACAATTATTAAGAACAAGGCTTTGCAAACCATGGATGCCTTGGTGCGCCGGTATTCTGCGATTGATACCATCACGCTCAATGGTGTGATGCATTTGCAGGTGCCAGACACGCTGTGGGAACAATCGGCAGAGAAAATTTATGCCGACCTTTTACGTGCAAAAACATCGATGAAATGGACGCAATTCGTTCAACAACAAAATTCTCGTTTTCAATTAATGAAAACGAGAATTGACGGAATTGAGCATGCAAAGGATAAGCGTTTACTCATGGGAGATAATCTCTTGGATGAAACAGACCGATATTATGGCAACCCTATACTAACCGTCGATGGTTGTTATCATGGAACCTTTGTGGCAGGTGTCATTGCAGGACAGGGAAAAAATGGCCATGAAATATGTCGAGGAGTGTATCCAAAGGCCCAGCTCATGATTATTCGAGCCGCGCCCGATGGCGATGAATACGATAAAGATATCGCCTCTGCTATTCGTTATGCCGTTGATAATGGCGCAAAAGTGATTAATATCAGTTTAGGAAAATATACCTCTCCCACCCCTCAAATGGTGAATAATGCCCTTGCATACGCTGCCCAAAAGGACGTTTTAATTGTGCATGCGGCTGGCAATGACCACTTGAATGTGGATTCGGTAGATTACTTTCCCGCAGGTTTGGATGCGCATGGAAAGTTTTATCCCAACTTTATAAGGATAGGTGCCTCTACTAAAAAGGGAGCTGTTTCCTCCTTGTCCAACTACGGAAAGCTGCGTGTACACTTATTTGCACCAGGAGAAGAGATTACTTCTGTTGTCCCAGACAATCAGTATGCTACCGAGAATGGAACTTCTATTGCGGCTCCCATTGTAAGTGGAGTAGCTGCTTTGATACGAAGTTATTTCCCAAAGCTGAAAGCATCGCAAGTGGTAAAGATTTTAATGAATAGTGTTCAGCCAATGAAAAATAAAGATGCCTGCATCAGTGGTGGTAGCTTAAATGCATTGCAAGCTGTAAAATTGGCAGAAAAAACAAAGCGCAGGTAGATGAAAAAAATTATTCTTGCATTACTTTTAGCACCTCCAATTTTTGCTTGGGCACAACAAACAAATTGGCAGCAGGTAGCATTACATTCAGAAAAGGCAGTTAAAAAGCGCCTGAGTAGTGATGTTTTGGTATCTCCAACATGGATAGACAAATCTACATTTGTGAATTATCACCGCATCGAGAATGGTCATTTGGTGCGTTATTTCTTAGATGCAAAGACGGGGAAGCGAGAAAAATTAATTGCTGATGTACCTGCTTTCTTGAAGCAATATCAACAACTTACAGGAGATACGGCTTTTGGTAATAACCAATTGCGATACCTGAACGTGCAATTTGTGAAAGGAAACAGTCAACTATTTACTTTTAAAAACAAAGGTACCACCAAGCTGTTCAATCGAGAAACAGGAAGACTGCAACTTCAGGAGACACCTAAAAAAAGCAATACGATTGAGAGAAAAGATCGTCGGAAGTATTCCTATCAAACCGCTGATTCGGCTTTTACAATGCTTGGCGATCAATACAACCTTTATGTAAGAAATAATATCACGGGAAAAACTAGGCAACTTACCACCGACGGCAAAGCGTATGCATCGTATTGTCACCGTTCGGCGAAAGACACACTCTTAGGAAGCAACATCACTGGCAGCTGGTACGGACACCGGTTTGTGTGCTTTGTGCAGGACGATAGTGAGGTTGCCGACCTGTATATCATCAACGCATTGGCCAAGCCACGCCCACGGTTAAAAACCAAAAAGATGCCTCTGCCCAATGAAAAACACGTGCGCCAATACAAGTTGTTTTGGTATAATGCTGATACAGACGAGGCAAAGCTGCTACCTATAGAAAAGTTTAAAGACCAGTATGTAGAATTAGACGACCGCCATAACGGTCGTGACATTTACTTTACCTGTCGCAGTCGTGGGGTTGATACGCTGCAATTATGTCATTTAGACGTACAAACAGGAAAGGTGAGAGCATTGATAACCGAGGTAGCAAAGCCACATCTTAATATTAATGAGATGAATTATCGGTTGGTAAATCATGGTGAGCAAATCATTTGGTGGTCTGATAGAACAGGACGAGGCAATTATTATCTCTATGATAAAAACGGTAAATTGCTCCATCGGATAACCCGAGGTGAACAGTTAGTGGCAAGCACTATTGTGCATATTGACTCGCTTTCCAATACGATGATCTTTGCTGGTTACGGACAAGAAAAAGGTATTGACCCTAATTATCGATACTTTTATAGGGTTGCGCTCAATGGCAAACATCAGCAGCTCTTAACACCAGGCGACGGAACACATTCACTTGAGTTCTCGGACGACCGTCAATTCGCTATTGACACTTATTCGCGAATGGACATGCCACCCGTGTTTCAGGTGATAGATGTACGTCATCCAAGCCGCAGATACGAGATAAAGCGTGCCAACGAACAACTACTTTTGGCAGCAGGTTGGATAAAGCCAAAGCTTATTTCGGTGAAAGCACCCGACAAGAAAACAGAATTAACAGGGGTGATGTATCTTCCCTCCAATTTTGATGTCACCAAGAAATATCCTATCATCTCCAATGTTTATCCCGGTCCACAAGCCGATCAAGTACCCAGAGCATTTGTGATTGATGACAATGGCAATCAAAGTTTGGCAGAGTTGGGCTTTGTGGTGATTAATGTTCAGCCGCGTGGCAGTTCTCCCATTCGTGACAAAGCCTTCTATACCTATGGTTATGGCAATTTAAGAGATTATGCTGTGGGCGATGATAAGCACACCATCGAGACATTGGCTCAACGCTATCCGTTTATTGATCTTGCTCGTGTGGGCATTTATGGACATTCAGGAGGCGCTGCCGAGTCGGTGACAGCCCTGCTCACTTATCCAGATTTCTATAAGGTGGCTGTGGCAGCATCGGGCAATCATGACAACAATATTTATATACAATGGTGGGGTGAGACTTATCATGGCTTAAAACGTGTGCCCACCAATATGGAGTTAGCGCATCAACTGAAAGGTAAATTGTTACTTATTTCTGGCGATGTAGACGACAACGTGCCATGGGCATCTACCTTGCGAATGGCAGATGCGCTGATTAAAGCCAACAAACGATTCGATTTCATGGTATTGCCAGGCATGGATCATGCCGTGTATGGCCCTTATTATGACAATCTGATACGTTATTATTTTCGCGATCATTTGTTAAAACTCTCACCGAGAGACGTTGATATAGTGAATCATCAATAATCTATTTATATTCTTTTTTATGAGAAAAAAAGCATTATTATTTTTTTGTTTCTGCCTCATCTCTTTGGCAATCGTAGCTCAAAATCCACAAAAGAGCGATGCCATGGTGCAGGTAGTCACTACCATTACTGACACAGATGGCAATCCCTTAGGAGGTGCCACGGTGAAAGTGAAGGGTAAACCTGTCGGAGTGATTGCCGATATGGATGGTAAAATTTCGTTGTGGGTAGATAGAGGAAATACCATTACGGTGTCGTATTTGGGCATGAAATCTAAGACGATTAAGGTGACAAGCGCTTTGACAAAGAACATTGTGCTTGAAAATGACGCCTCGTTGTTGGAACAAGTGGTTGTAACGGGATATACTCGTACCACCAAGCGGCGTACCACAGGTTCGGTATCTACCATTACGGCAAAGGATTTGAATAAGAATCCTACCGCCAATTTGGATATGCTGTTACAAGGAAAGATGGCAGGTGTTGATGTCAAAGCACTCTCTGGGCGTCCCGGTGAATCTGCCAAAGTGCGTATTCGTGGTACCAATACCATTACTGGAAATGCAGACCCGTTGTGGGTGGTAGATGGGGTAGCACTTCAAAAGGATTTACCCACCATCTCGAAAGCACAAATGTTGTCAGGCAATTTCAGCGATATTTTCTCCAATGGTATTGCTGGTATCAATCCTAATGACATTGAGAGCGTTACCGTTTTGAAAGATGCATCGGCAGCAGCCATTTATGGTTCACGTGCTGCGGGTGGTGTCATTGTGGTGACAACCAAGCGAGGAGTGGCAGGAAAATTACGTATCAACTATTCTGCCAATGCTACCATGGTCACTCGTCCTCCACGCGCTGTCGACTTAATGGATTCGAAAGAGAAACTTGCTTGGGAGCAAGAACTGTGGGATGAGTACTCTAAACCCTATTTCGAGAAGAACGAACGTTACCCTGTAATAGGCATTGTGGGCATGATTCGTTCGGGATATGGACAGTATAAGGGTATGAGTAAGGAGCAGCAGGATGCAGAAATCGCCCGCTTAGGCAGTCATACAACCAACTGGTTTGATGAGCTTTTCCGCAATTCTGTATCGCAAAGTCACAACTTGTCTTTATCGGGAGGCTCTGAGAAGAGTACTTTTTATGTCTCTTTAGGCTATTCTGAGAATGCAGGATTGGTGAAGAAAACCGATTATTCACGCTACAACATCAATTCTAAGTTGGACATCAAACCCAACAAACGTGTAAAATTGGGGTTGTCATTAGATTTAGGTTGGCAAACGTCTAATAGTCCTTCTTTGGCAGTAGACTTGTTTAAATACGCCTATTTTGCCAACCCTTATGAGCGTGTGTATGACGAGCAAGGGAACTATGCACCCGATCAGACTTATTATAACATCATGCTCGCCAACGGTTCTAAATCAACCTTGCCTTTGCCCGATAACGGGGTGAACATCATGAGAGAGATAAATAATACCTCCAGCAAGACCAAAAACTTTTCTACAACCGTTATTGGAAACATCACTATCAATATTATTGACAATCTTAACTTTGAAGGTTTAGGCTCATACAGCTACACAACAAACAATGGAGATAATATCAATGATAAAGATACTTATACAGCTTGGCAAGACCGTCCTTTCGATTTAAAGACATTAACCTCTAAGCGTACTTATTCTTCTATTGCGCAAAGTTCTTCCTACAATAGTAGTTATAATTTGCGAGGACAGTTGCATTATTTCAATACCTTCAATGACAAGCATTATATCAGTGGGTTATTGGGTTCAGAAATCCGTGGACAATATGCAAAAAGTATCTTTACCAAACGCTATGGCTACGACCCCGTGTCTGGTAATTCTGCCATGCCAGTCTATCCAGAAGGTAAGACTTTTGAGTATAACGACTTGAAAAACTATGCTTTACTCATGGATAATCTGTCGGGACAAAATATTGTAGAGGACAGGTTTGCATCGTTTTATTTTTCTGCAGATTATGTGTATAACAATCGCTATGTATTCTCGTTTACTGGCAGAACAGATGGTAGCAATAATTTTGGTAGCAAGGAACAGTTCAACCCCACAGGCTCGTTAGGTCTGTCGTGGAATGTAGACCAAGAATCGTTTATGGAAAAGCTCAAACCTATTATCAGTAGCTTGTCTTTACGCACAGCATATGGGTTTACGGGTAATATCAATAAGTCGGTTCATCCACAAGTGATTATGGATTATCGACAGTCTTTCCGCAAAACAGATACCGACTATTATCGTATGGGCTGGATAAAGAAGGCACCAAATCCCAATTTGCGATGGGAGAAAACCAAAGATATGAAGGTGTCTATCGATGCAGGATTTTTGAATGATCGCATCCGAATGACGGGCGAAATCTATAAACGCATAACGAGTGATGCGGTTTCAGAGGTGTTTATTCCTTATTCTACAGGATTCAGAAACCAATCGTTCAACACTTCTAAGTTGTCAAATACAGGTGCTGAATTCACCTTGTCGGCTAACGTGATCAAGCAAGACGATTGGAATTTGTTAATCTCTGGAAACATCGCCTACAACAGAAATAGGTTGTTGGAGTACAAGTCTATTGTTTCAGGTTTAGGTGAAGGAATCTATGTGGGTTATCCTATCGGCTCTATTTTCAGCGGAAAAGTAGCTGGCATTGATAGTCGGTTAGGGCTCATTACGTACGAGCCACGTCCTGATGCCGTATTTGAAACCTCTGCAGACCGCAACAATGCGGAAAATTATTTGTTCTATTTAGGTACTTCTAACGCACCTACCAATGGCGGATATAGCATGAGTTTGTCTTATAAGCGGTTGACATTGAGTTTATCTGGCACGTATTCTTTGGGCGGAAAGATTCTCAATCAGATCAATAGTCCTGTTGGTTATGGTTCTTTGAGTGGCAACCCAGTAGAAAAGATACCCTCACAAATGAACGACTTATATGTCAATCACCTCAATGTGACAAGGGATGTGGTGAATCGTTGGACCACAAAGAATCATCGAACCGATGCACATCCTCGCATTCTCGATGCGTATGGTAAATATTATGGTTTGGACAATTATGTGGTTTCCTCTCCAAAAATTACCAAAGCCTCTTTATTGGAAGACGTTTCTTATTTTAAGATTGGCTCACTCAATTTAGCTTATAGTTTTGACACCAAGTTGATTCAGCGCATTGGTTTAAGCTCGCTCAGTGTTTCGTTCACAGCAGATAATATTTATACCTTTACCAATTATTCGGGAATCGACCCCGAGAGTCCGGGTGCAGTATATCCTATGGCACGTAGTTTCTCCATGGGTGTATTTGTTGGATTTTAAAAGTTAGAACCAGTATGAAAAAGATATATTTTATAATTCTCGTCGCCATGTCGCTTATTTCCTGCGACAAATACTTGGATATCAAACCTTATGGAAAGACAGTCCCTAAGACTCCTGAAGAGTTTTCGGCACTCCTTCATAGTCATCTCAATGACATGGACGAAGGTGGCTCCACTGGTTTTATGGATAATGTGGGTACCATTGTGAATTTAGATGCTGGATGTGGAGATGATTTTGAGGCTTGTCTCACTGCTAACAGCGGTCAAGGGTTGCCCTTTTATGTGGGTAATCTTGTCGGTGGAACGTATGCAGCGAGCAAATATGAACAACTCTATCAGGTCATTCGCGATTGTAATATTGTCATTGACAACCTTGATGATGACGGCACTAAAGCTGCCAACACTATCTTGGCAACAGCTTATGGCTTGCGTGCTGTATGTTATTATCAACTGTTGCGTTACTTTTGTGAAGCACCGGCGCATGGGAAAATGGATAGTCAGTTAGGCTTGGCATTGGTTCAGACCTTCAATCTTGAAGACCGCCCGCTGCGAAGTTCGATGCAAGCTACGGTCGACTTCATCGAAGCTGATTTGAAAAAATCAATCAATTATCATTCCACCGATGCGTTGTACCGCTTTACAGAGCCTGTCTGTAAGGGCTATTTAGCTCGATTGTATTTTTGGACTGAGCAGTGGAGTAAAGTGCTTCCGTTGACAGCCGAACTGTTAAAAGCTTATCCAATCCTTCAAATCAATAATTATAAAGAGGTAATGGGTACGCCTTTCAAGGTAGGGTCAAACCAGCTCATCAAGGCTTACAGTACGTCTTCGGGAAACAATCAGGATTTCCTTGCCACCACGACAGAAATCAAATACCGCCCAGTAAGTATTCGTTTTTTGAATAGTTTTAGCGTCGCTGACACGGCAAAAGATGTTCGTTACAAATTCTATGTCACCCCTGAACGTGTGGCAGTCAAAACATTCTTCTGTGGGTTGCGCTCCGAAGAGCTGAAGCTCATGCAAGCCGAAAGCTATTACCACTTGGGTAAAACCAACGAGGCTTTAGCCGAACTCAACGACCTTCGGTTGGCGCGTGTAAAAGATGCGCAAGCATGGACCATGGCAACGCTGCCTCCTGCCAATTCTTATGAGGTGATTCAGGAGGACGCCGAGGGCAAGCCTCTCAATCCTTTGATTTCTGCCATCTTGCAGGAAAGACGTAAAGAGTTGTTTTTAGAAGGGGACAGATTCTTTGAGTTAAAGCGCAATGGAACACCTGAATTCTGGACAGCTTACCAGTCTATGAAGTACACCACACGCAAGTACATGTACACTTTCCCCATCCCTATTGCAGAAATAGAGAAAATCAGTGGTTTGAAACAGAACCTTGGGTATGACGAAATCATTACTTACTAATTAAAAACGACAATGAAGATGAAACAATATCTCAAAATATTTCTTCCTGCGGTCATCATGCTGATGACAGCAATGGGGTCTGTCTCCTGTCAACAGGAAGACGAGGTGCCGCCACGCGAAACCAGTAATTACCTGAAAAAAGTATATAAAATGCCTGAACCAGAGGATTTGTCTTCCGCCGATAAACAAGAGGTGGATGCCATTAAGGATGAATATAATAAGTCAATCAACAATCATTAAAATTATGATGACAATGAAGAAAACATTTATCCGATTTTGTCTATTGATACTGGCACTGGTGGTGGTGGCATGTTCGAAAGACGAATCGATCAATTATCATACCGAGTTGAGCTTGGAAGAGCCACATTACATCTTAGGTAATGTGGTGGGCGATACGGTTATTGTGGCTATTGTCACCGAAGGAAAAGCGGCATCAACCGTACGCATTCCTTATCGTTTGTCCTCTTCATCCAATGCGGTATTGCATCAAGACTACGAACTTTCTGATAGCGCATTTACCCTCAACAAGGGCGACTCGGTGGCTTATCTGAAGGTGACGCGTAAAGCGGTGTCTAAACCTAAATCCTTCTTATTGACGTTGTTACCAGTAGAAGGCGTTAAAATAGGTGCGCTCAATTATATAGAAGTAGAACTCTTGGGGCAAAACATCTATAGCTTTGAAGACAAAGAGGGTGAGTTGGGGTTGACTCGCGATTGTGTGATACGCCTAAAAACGGCTCGTGGAAGTGCCTTCTCGTTTACTAAAAAGACAAGACTCGACGTGGTGGTCGATCCAGCTTCTACAGCGCAAGAGGGTGTACACTTCAGATTTATGAACGATGCGAAGCAGGCAGTGTTCCGCGCAGGAAAGAATACAGGTACGGTAACCCTTGAATTCTTAAAATACGAAAAAGGGAAAGATCATATCATCCTACGTTTAGCCGAGAATACAGGATTGTTGCCTGGCACCAATCCTACCACAGATATTCGCATCGTGGGTCCAGACAACTTGTCGGGCAAGTGGAGTTTCCAAGGAATCAGTAACAAAGACTGGTATGTAAATTCTTTTGGATACGACCCTGCCGTGCTCATAGACACCGTGCAGACCGATAGGATGGAACTCGAAGGAACACCTGCCGAGGGCTATCAGTTGACGCCTCATTTTGAGGGCAAACTGAAAAATTACTTCATAGCTCCTACGAAAGCGAAGTTTGTAGGTGAGCGTCAGTCCTATTTCTTTGAAGAAACTGCGGGGCGTCCACCAAAGATTTCACTCACCGAGTATGAGTTGGAGAAGGTCAATGTTGCCTTTGATAAGGGGCATACCAATGTGCGTAAAGCGCTCATAGGTTTCCGCTTGCTGAAGACCCCACAAAAGGAAAAAATCTTAGAAGTATCTATTTATGATATTGAACCTACTGAACCAAGTTGGCATGAATTAGTAGAAATGATGAAATATTCTTATTCAGAACCACCTTATATGCTGGACGGCCCGATTAGGTTGCATTTCAAACAAATCAAGTAATTAGGTCAACTCATCGCTTAGGAGGTAAATGCTCGTTAACAAGGGCATTTACCTCCTATTTTGTTTCATAGGTCAAAACACTTGTCAATCACCGATAAATAGAACATATCCATCAAGGCCTTATGCAGGGTCAGCCGCATAAGACCCAAACATTGGGTAATGATTCATGAACAAAACCTACCCTCTCCCTGCTGCTATAGCTTGATGCTTACCCCACCATACCATGTGGCTCCATACACGGGCGCGTACATAAAGGCTGCATCGTCAAGATGCTTCTCATCCTGAATGTAGCTGAAAATGTTCTTGCCGCCGGCATATAGGGTGAAATTACCCAATCGCTTGGCCACGCGCAGATTCCATGTGGTGAAAGTTTCGGTTTGCTTAATCTTTGAATTTTGTGCGATTGCCAAGTCGTTTTCGCCATCAAACGTATAATCAATGTACATCTTGCCCTGCAACGAACCGATGAGTGAGAAGGTCCAGGTGCCAGGCGTGTACTCTGCAACAAAGTCACCTGTCATGGCTGGAAAGCGCGAAACGTTCTTGCTGTCCTTGGCATACTGCTCATATTGTTGTACCAGTTTTGGCGCCTTCGCCTTCACTAATTCCAGACGGTCGGTCCAGTCTGCGCGCTCATGCTTGTACTGTCCCTGGTTGAAAGTCCAGTTCACGCCCAGTTTGATGTCGCGTATGGGATTGTATTTCACGCTCAGTTCAACACCCTGAACATACGCATCGTCCACGTTTTCCCACTGATATGTATAACCCAAGCGGCGTACTTGTTCGTCGGCATCAGAAAATTCAATCTTATTTTTCAAGTTGGTACGGAAGAGATTGGCACTCAGTTGGTAGTTCTTGCCATAATAATCTGCCGACAGATTGAAGCTCATCGACTTTTCTGCCTTTAGGTTAGACGATTTCCACACACGCGGCGAACCAGAGCAAAGGTGCAAATCTTCGCTGAATCCGTAAGGTGCTCGAAAGCCTGTGCCAAGGTTCGCACGCAAAACCAACGATGGGTTCACTTCGTATTTAATGGCCAAACGGGGGTTGACGCTCATTGAAATGCGTGTCAGGGAACGCACTGTCAAAAACCTTCTTGCTCGACTCGTATTCCTCACCCGAACGATGCGTATCGAGGCGCACTCCCGGCACTACGGACAGGTTGTCCAGGATGTTCCACTCGTCTTGTGCGAAGAAGCCAAACTCGGTTGCGTGCTTCTTGCCCAGCGATGTATAGGCTTCTCCCAGGTATTGAGAAGTTTCGTCGGCAATACAGTACAGGCCCGTTTCACGCAGTTTGGTCAAATAGGCCTGTGCGCCAACCAGTAAGTTGTGGTCGCCCAGCCGGCTTCCGAAGGTCAGTGAGGTGGTAAACGTGTTCTCTCTGGCCATGTAAGGGCGCATCGATTGCACGTCGGGTGTCTTTCCGTCATGCGTGGCCATGTAGTCGCTCAAGAAGCTGTCGTTGGTGGCCTTGCGCTGATGATGGCATAAGGCAAGTGCTTGCCCGTGGTTTTGCTCTTCACGTCTCCGAAGAGCATGGCGTCTGTTTTTTGGGCATAAGACGCCACCATACCGCATAAAGCGATTAAAACAAATAGTAATTTTTTCATCATTTAGAATCATTCTTTTATCGAGGTGCAAAGGTAGGAACAATAAAGTTCCCACCCAACACCTAATAATAAGTAAATGTGACCTGCTTACTGACTGAAAACCGGAAAGATGCATTAATGCGAATTTTCTTGACAAGACACTCTTCGCTCCTTGGCTTATTTGTAAACAACCTTGCTCTTGGATGCAAATATGGCAAGCATGAGCAAGTTTTATATCTTGTTGATAATCTTTCTATTACGGTTAATTATTAACAATTAATCCCCATGCGCCATGCGTTTTTCTGACAAAAGCATTGCTTTTAAAGGGCAATCTGCATGCTTTAACACGACAAGAGCATGTAAATTGCCCGACAAAAGCATGGTTACAGTAGAGCAAACGCGTTGTTTTAAGCGTAAAAAATCATTTTTCTTGCCAAATTATCTCTGTTTTGCTTCCTCCTCGCCTATTGATTTTTTCTAGATGAAAAGTTTTGAAGAGCCGTTTTAGGGGCATAAAACGAACAAAAATCCTAACAATTTATGCCATTCCTCTTCCTATTTAGTTCAGGCGTGATGCATCGCTGAAAAGAACATCTTGAAAATTAAACAAACAACATTTTGCGCTATCTGGTTTTTCAACTAACTTTGCATGACATGGAACAAAAACGTCGCCACAACCCCCGTTTGAAGCTCATGACATTGGTCATCTTGCTGCTTACCATCATCGCATGGGTGGCATGGAGCTTTTGGCCTTCATCTGCACGACAGATGAAGCGCTCGGTGGCCATTGTCGCATGTCAGTCGTGGTACGAAATGGTGTGCAAAGGAAAGACGATACTCTATTTTTCCGACATCGCCGCCGACACCGCCTTGGTGCGTCCCTCCTTGCAACAAGATTCATGCGTACGCACCATTTATGCCACAGGCGTGTGGGTGAACAGCTGTTTTTTCATGCCTTCATGCCGAGGAAGAATGATTTCTGTCATGGAAAAGCCAGACGAAATCAATCAACAGGACGCATGGATGCTGATTGAGAAGGAGAAAGAGAGAAACGAGAAAAGAATACGTCAGCTGCGTGCTCAGCTGAAAGAATTGAATTATTACCTGCGCATTCACAATGTTCATGACGAAGGATACAACACGGTGGCGGCATACGCTTACGAAAAAGAAGGTGAAAAAGCTTATTGCATGAGGCTTGCACGGCTGTTTGATACGGTGCGGCAAGCCGACCGTCCGCAGCTGATACGCAAGGCGGTTTATACCGCATACTACCGTCTTCCGAATGGTGAATGCCAGCAGGTACGCATGCGTGAGGTTGGCTCTTCCAAGCAATGCCAAACGGTCTTGCTGCAAACGGTTGGACGAAAGACGCCCACGGGCGTGGCTCCAGTGTCCATCTTCTTTATAAATGGTAAGTCGCATGGTGCAACACTTGCCGTGGGCTACGGCGGACTTGGCGTGAAGGAGCTGGCCAGCAGCGATGCTTCGTGCAGCATCATCCCAACAACACTTCATGACAACCGGCACGACTTGCCGGCGGTGTTGGGCGGTGATGGGTCGCCTGTCTTTAGCAAACGCGGTTATTTCATCGGTATCACCAAAGGGAACGAGGTCATCACACGGAGCCAACTGCGCGGTCTGTTGAGAAAGGAGAAGCAACCATGAAACGCCATCTACTCTCTTTGAAATGGGCTCATGTCACGTTGGCGACATTAACGCTGTTCTTTTTTAGCTGTAACATTCAGCCAGACGAACAAGAGTTGGTGCGCCATGGAGATTACACCTACAGGGGTTCGGTGGCGAATGGCGCATACGAAGGCTACGGTGAAATGCGGTACAAAGACAGTATCGTGTACGCAGGTCAGTGGAAAGCGGGTAAGCGAGAGGGATTGGGTGTGAGTTACGACACACATGGACGGCGCATCGTGGGCGAATGGAAGGCCGACTCGTTGATGCATGGAACACGTACTGACGCTGACGGAACCTACCATGGACAACTGAATCAAGAAGGGTTGGCCGAGGGTGCAGGCACTTACCAATCGCACGATGGTACTTATTATCATGGCTATTGGCGGGATAATCAGCGCTCGGGGTTCGGCTTTTCGTCGTCTTCCAAGAAGCTACGTTTGGGCGAATGGAAAGCCGACAGGTATCTGGGTGAACGACTGGTGTATACCGACCAGCGCATTTATGGCATCGATATCTCCCGACATCAGCACGATATTGGCAAGAAACACTACCCCATTCATTGGAATAAACTGCGCATCACGCACCTCGGTACCATCAGTAAGAAACGCATACGAGGCACCGTGAGCTATCCCATTTCGTTTTGTTACATCAAGTCAACCGAAGGAACGACCGTACGGAACAGGTACTTCATGAGCGACTATCGGGCGGCAAAGCGACACGGCATCCATTGCGGAGCTTATCATTTCTTCTCCACCAGGACCAGTGGTAAGGCGCAAGCAGCCTATTTCATACGGCACACTCGCTTTGAAAAAGGCGATTTTCCACCCGTTCTCGACGTTGAACCCTTTCCCAGTCAAATCAAAAGGATGGGTGGTACCAAGGCTTTATTTACGGAAGTGAGAGCGTGGCTTCAAGCAGTAGAGAGGCGCGTGGGCGTGAAACCGATATTATATATCAGTCAGACGTTTGTGAACAAGTATTTGCCCGAGGCACCCGACCTCATGGAAAACTACAACGTATGGATAGCTCGTTATGGCGAATACAAGCCAGATGTACACCTGGTGATATGGCAATTGAGCCCTGACGGGCGAGTGAGTGGAATCAAAGGAGATGTAGACATCAATGTTTTCAATGGTTACCAAGACCATTACGAAGACTTCTTGCAGAACGAACGAATTAGGTAAACTTCGCCTTATCAACGTCCATTTGGGCTTAAAAAACTAAAAAGGGGTGAACGGCATGCTTGCCATTCACCCCTTATTTCAGCGTCCCAAATCGTTGGGACTATCAATAGTCAATGCTTGATGCGCATGATTAATGTGTGATTTTTACTCTGCATCAAACGTATCGTTAAACTCGTTGGATTCGTTGTTATAAGCACGATCAGAGCCTTCATTGCGATGTTCAAAGCGACGAGGTTGACGATCACTATTCTCATAATGACGACGTCCCTCACGATTGTCATCACGACGTGGGCGACGCTCACCACCATTCTCGCGGCGAGGACGACGTTCGCGCTCTACATAGCCTTCGGGTTTTTCTAACAAAACACGACGGGAGAGCTTGTACTTGCCTGTCTTCGGATCGATTTCCAACAACTTCACTCTGATCTTGTCACCCTCATGAATGCCGGCATCCTCTACCGTTTCAAGGCGTTTCCAATCTATTTCAGAGATATGCAACAAGCCGTCTTTGCCCGGAAGTATCTCTACAAAGCAGCCGTATGGCATGATAGAGCGTACCGTTCCTTCGTATATCTCGCCTACTTCAGGGATGGCAACGATGGATTTGATCTTGGCAATGGCCGCATCAATTGACTCTTTGTTGGGCGCACTCACTTGTATTTTACCCACATTGTCAACCTCATCAATCGTAATGGTGGCTCCTGTGTCTTCCTGCATCTGTTGAATAATCTTTCCACCAGGCCCGATGACGGCTCCAATAAACTCTTTTGGTATTTCAAATGCTTCGATGCGTGGCACCTGAGGCTTCATCTCTGCGCGAGGTTCAGCAATCGTTTCGAGCATTTTGTTCAAGATATGCTCGCGTCCTGCCTTTGCTTGCAACAACGCTTTCTCCAAGATTTCAAAGCTCAAGCCATCGCACTTGATGTCCATCTGCGTAGCGGTCAATCCGTCGCGCGTACCTGTTGTCTTGAAATCCATGTCGCCCAAGTGGTCCTCATCACCAAGGATATCGCTCAAAACGGCATATTTATCTTCGCCTGGATTCTTGATCAAGCCCATGGCAATGCCGCTAACTGGCTTCTTCATGGGTACACCTGCATCCATCAACGCCAGCGTACCGGCGCAAACTGTGGCCATGGAAGACGAGCCATTGCTTTCCAATATCTGGCTCACCAAGCGCACTGTGTAGGGGAAGTCATCAGGTAATTGACCCTTTAAGCCACGCCATGCCAAGTGTCCATGGCCTATTTCGCGGCGACCAACGCCACGTTGAGCCTTGGCTTCACCTGTAGAGAATGGGGGGAAGTTGTAATGCAACAAGAAACGTTGATAGCTCTTGTCCAAGACATCGTCTACCAGTTTCTCGTCAAGTTTGGTTCCTAACGTACAAGTTGACAACGACTGCGTTTCACCACGCGTAAAGATTGCACTTCCGTGAGGCATGGGCAGCGGACTAACCTCGCACCAGATAGGACGAATCTCATCGGTCTTACGACCGTCCAAACGCTTACCTTCGTCCAAAACACAACGGCGCATGGCATTCTTCAACACGTCATCATAGTAGCGTGTAGCCTCGGCATGCTTCTCCTCCAGTTCCTCTTCGGTCAAATCAGCAGCGTGAGCAGCGTCGTATTCTTCCAGGAAATCGGTGAGTACTTTGTCGAAAGCGTCGTGACGTTCTTGCTTAGGAAGAGCCTGTTTGGTGATGTCATACACGGGCTGATACAGCTCGTTGTTCATCTTTTCACGCAAGTCTTCATCGTTCACCTCGTGATCGTACTCGCGCTTCACATCCTTACCCAACTCCTTGTTCAACTCATCTTGAACGGCGCACATAGGCTTAATGGCCTCGTGTGCAGCCTTCAAAGCGTTAATCAGGTCAAGCTCAGACACTTCTTTCATTTCGCCTTCCACCATCATGATGTTGTCCTTGGTGGCACCTACCATCAAGTCCATGTCGGCTTGTTTCATCTGTTCGAAGGTTGGGTTGATGACATATTCGCCATTGATGCGTGCCACACGAACCTCACTGATATAGAAATCGAAAGGAATATCTGAACATGCCATGGCTGAAGATGCTGCCAACCCAGCCAAAGCATCGGGCTGATCTACGCCATCGGCAGAAAGAAGCATGATTTGCACATACACTTCGGCGTGATAATTGGACGGGAAAAGCGGACGAAGTGCACGATCCACCAATCGAGAAGTTAAGATTTCATTATCACTTGGCTTGCCTTCGCGCTTGGTGAATCCACCAGGAAAACGACCTGCGGCACTGTACTGCTCGCGATAATCAACTTGCAAAGGCATAAAATCTGTTCCGGGAACTGCATCCTTTGCTGCACAAACAGTTGCGAGAAGCACCGTGTTACCCAAGCGAACTACCGCTGAGCCATCAGCCTGTTTTGCAACTTTCCCGGTTTCAATGCTGATGGTTCTGCCATCAGGCAATTGAACTGTTTTCGTAATTACGTTCATCTAAAAAAAATAAATAATACTTATTGTCTTGTCTATCATCTAATATTTCATCCAATTTGGGATTTTCTTTCAGGCTACTTTTCTGCTCATTCAAGATGTCCTACCGACATCTCCCTGTATCGTTTAGGTCATTCACCTTCCCATCCCAAAACCTCGCAAAGGTATGAAAATAAATAGAAAAGAACGAAAAAATACGCCTTTATTTCTGTTTTTGCATCATTTTCGTTGTTGGGTTTAACTTGAAAGTGCTATCATTACGACAAAACCAAATGTAATAACCAAAAACAACATTTTTCATGAGAAAAGGATTCTTAGCCAAAGAACGGTTAGTCGGTTTGCAAACTCATTGACTTTAGTCGTCAAACTCAATGGGTTTGGCACCCAAAGTCAATGGGTTTGGCTTCCAAAGTCAATGCTATTGCAAAGCCGTAGATGACAGCAAGTTACAATCTTACGTCAAGCTGTGAAATCCATACTCACCCTCCATCGCAAAAAGAAGGCTGGTTTGTCCATTCAAACCAGCCTTCTTCCGTATGACACATCCGTCAACTATCTGTCGTAGAGGTCTTTGATATCCTCCAACGTGATGTTCCCGATGAGGTGGATGAGCGACAGCTCGTCTTTCTCCTCATTGAGAAGAACAAACTCATTGTTGCCCTTACCTACCACTTTCTGGTAGATGGTGGTACGCTCGTCGTCGTCTTTCACCCGCATAATCACTTCATAGCGGTTGTTGTCATAGTACGCCTGCGCCTGCTTCTTGATAGAAGGAATCAGCGATGGGCGCTCGCATTGCAGGATTTGCAGGCGCGACAATCGGGAGGCCAGCTTGGCCAAATCCTTGTCGCCCACGTCGAGTTTAGGCATTAACTTGAACATCGCGGGCGAGATGTACACCGTGGACACACCCTTGGTGTTCTCAAACTGCTTGAACAGGCGATCCTGTGCCGACAGCGACACACACCCCAATACGAGGCAAATGGCCAGGGACAATGGTCTCAGCCATGCGGTTAAATCACTCTTGTGTAACATTTTCTACTTTATTTAAACCTTTGTTAATCGACTTGGAAAACATCATCAGGGCCTTCTGTGTTTCGGCATACGCATCCCTCGGGTCGTCGAATGTATCTTGCTGCACGGCATATTGCGCCTGTTTTTGCTGTCTGTCGACCAGTAGGCCGATGGTGAAAAGCAACAACAGGGAGGCCGCAATGCCGGCCATCCACCGCAGACCGACAGTGCGGGAACGCCGACTAGTCGTCTTCTCCACACGGTTCCAGCCGTCAATCTGCCGCGACAACCGCTGCTCCAGACCGTCAATGGCCGGCATATTCGCACCATACAACTGCCGGAACAGCCGTTGGTCGGTCGCCCACTGAGGCGGAACGTCATCCTGAAGGAAATAGTCTTTCAGCTCTTGTTCCTCGCGCTCGTTGGTCTGTCCGTCATAGTAGCGGTCAAGAAGTTGCCTGATATTATCTGTATCCATTGTCTTTCATCTGTTTTAGTTGTTCCCTCATCTGCTTGCGGGCACGGCTCAACAGTACCCTGATGTTTACTGCCGTAAGTCCCGTTTGCCGCTCTATCTCCCGATACGCCATCTCGCCGATGTCCCTCATCATCACGATTTGCCGTTGCTGTTCGGGCAGACGGTTGATGAGTTGCCACGCCATCTGCCTGTCTTCTGCCTGCTCTATCGCCCTGCCGGCATCGTCATCGTGGGGTATCTGCAACTCCTCCGGGGTATGATCCGTGGTTTGCGGACGCCGCTTCCGTAACTGGTCATAGAACAGGTTCTTTACCGTGGTGACGCAGAAAGCCTCGGCCGAGTCGGTAATTTGCAGTCCATCGCGCTTGATCCACAGCTTTAGGAAAGCCTCCTGCACCAGGTCTTCGGCCGCCTGCGCATTGCCTGTGAGCCGCCATGCCATGCGGTACATTTGTGCATGACATGGCAAGAAACACTGTTTAAATTGTGAGGCATCCATACAGCTTGTAAGGTTGAGTGGGTTGGGGAGCTACCTATTTTTTCTTTTCCTCCGCAAGAATCTTCTGTATCTCTGAATTCTTGATGTTTCCTAAGATTTGGATTAATGCGGCATCGTCATCACCCGAATCAACGATGACAAGCTCTTTAATCCTAGTTTTGCTCCTCTTCACCATGATTATGGTTTGTTCATCTGCTTCCTTAGCCGTCATCAACTCCTCATAACCGACTGTTTTCAGTTGAGCAACATCCTTGAAAAACTGCTGTTTAACAGCTTTTGAGCAATCCTCCATGTCCAAGACTTTGATGCTGTTGATATGCTTGATGTATTTCGAATAGTCGTCGGCGTCGCCAGTCTTTATTGCCTTGGCCAGCGTCATCATCATTTTTGGCACATGAACATATTCCGCCTTAGGCGAATGTTTGTACTTCTTCATCAAACGGTCTACCGACATTTGAGCCTGAACTGTTATGGTCATGAATGCCAATGCTGCGATTATCATCACTTTTTTCATACGTTTTTATTATTTAATGAATTATGTTATGCTACTTCAAAAACACGCTATCATAGTGGTGTTCTATTTCATCAGACGTAGAAAACGCAGATTGTGTTACAAATATCGAGCACTTTTTTTAGGATGATGTATCATTTTTTGGAGACAAGTGACAGTCAAATAACGCTCGACGATCCATGAAAAAACAAGAAAAACTGTCTTCCTCGTTCAGGCAATTCGCTGAGCAAGGAAAACAGTTTGTGTGAAGATAGGGTGCAAGGCGAAATGAAACATGGTAGGCAATCCGCTTCACGTTTTATCCTGCCCATGCGACTTATCACCGCTATCATATAAGCAGTGCTTTACTGGGCGTTGATTTCTTTGAGCAAACGGTCAGCATGTCCCCAGCGATCCATCATCAGCAGCACATAACGGATGTCCACTCCGATGCAGCGAGCTAAGCGAGAATCGAAGTTGATGTCACTCGAAAGACTGTCCCAGTTGCCGTCGAAAGCCAGTCCGATGAGCCGTCCTTGGCCGTCAAACATCGGGCTTCCGCTGTTTCCACCGGTGATATCGTTGTTGGTGAGGAAGCAAAGTTGCATCTTACCCGTGTGCTTGTCCTGGTATGGACCGAAATCCTTGGCGCTGAGAATCTCTTTCATCACAGGTTCTGCCTGGTACTCGTACACCTTATCAGCCTGGTTCATTTTCTCCACCATGCTTTCTGCCGTGGTGTAATAGCCCGAAGGTTTACCGCCCAGCAGGAAGCCTCCAACCTGTCCATAACTCAACCGCATGGTGAAGTTGGCATCCGAATAATGGGGCATGTCTTCCTCCATGCGCAGCTTGGCTGCACAGAGATATTTCTCTTGGAGCTTGATACTGTCCTCGAATGCCGACAAATCGGCTGTAAATTCACCCATGGTCTCCAGCAAATCAAGACTATATACGACTCCTGGGTCACGCTGGTAGCTTTTCTTGTTGGCGTAGATTCGCTTGCCACTCTTCATCAGGAACGACTTTTTATACAGCTCATTGACATAGCGGGTGTAATCGCCGCCGTACTTGGTGGTGATGGTTTGGTAGAATTTAGGTAGGTATTTGGCCGCCACCTTGTCTTTATAGTTCTTGAGCAGCGCAGCCATCACCTCCTTATCCAATGCCTCATCCCACTCGTCACTGTTGTCCTTGAAGAGGATGTACTGCTTCTTGGGATTGTTTTTGGGACCGAGTATTTCCTTATTGTTCAGCTGCATGGCACGGGTAGTGAACTCGTTGGTGCGGCCGAATGTCTCACGGAAGAACATAAAAGCCTTCATGACATCGAGGCGTTGGTTGTAAAGTCGGGCCATGGTGTCAAAGTCGAGCTTGCCCTTCAGGTACCCCGTTTGCTGTTGCCATTGACGTATTTTCTGCTCGTATTGCTGCTTTTGGTTGATGATGCCAATGGAATCGATGCACTTGTTCATACCGATGGAGTTCTTCCAATAATTGGAACTCTGTGCAAACTTCGAATCATACTTGATACGTACGCCATCGTCTGCCCGCATGTGTCGGGTCATAATGGCTTGCTTCACACCACGCACTTGGGCACGGGGAGCATTGAGTGCGTCCCTACGCTCACGAATACCATACGACGAGAGGTAGCGGCTGGTCGACCCAGGATAACCAATCGTCATAGAATAGTCCCCATCCTTGTAGCCTTGCAGACTTACCTGTGCCCATTTCTTAGGATGATATGGCACGTTATCCTTTGAATATTCGGCCGGGCCGTTAGTCTTTTTGTCGGCATAGATACGGAACACAGAGAAGTCACAAGTTTGCCGTGGCCACATCCAGTTATCGGTTTCGCCACCGAATTTACCCATCGACTTGGGTACAGCGAACACCAGTCGCAGGTCGTTGAATTGTCGATAGGTGGTGGCATAGTAAGTGTTGCCCTCGTAGAAGGCGTCAATCCCTATGTGCAGAGTCTTGTCAATACGCTTGATGGAGTCGCTCATGGCGTTCTGTAGCGAATCAAGTATCGCGTCTTGTCGCTCGGAAGTGAGATTGTCAAAGTCCATCTTTCTCAACTTGTCAGTAATATCTTTCTGCTCAACCATGAAGCTCACGAACATGTCTTTGTTAGGAAGTTCCTCCTCATAGCTCTTGGCATAAAAGCCATTTTTCATGTAGTCGTGCTCCACAGTGGAGTGACTGCGGATGCCCTCGAAGCCACAATGGTGGTTGGTGAACACCAATCCGTCTGGCGAGACCACCACGCCGGTACAATAACCGGAGAAGTTGACCACCGCATTCTTGATGGCCTGATCGCCATAGTACAAGTCGTTGTAAGGAACCTCGAAGCCTTGTGCCTGCATCTGCTCATACACAGCTTGCGGCAAGTTGTACAAGGTCCACATGCCTTCATCGGCACTTGCTACGCTGGCAGCAAGCAATCCGGCAAGGAGTAATGTTGATTTTTTCATATAATTGTAATTGATTTATTTTCTGAAATATTTGCCTATGATGGGCAATTGGCGCAATGGGAAGTCGAACTTGATGATGTAGGCCACAAACAACGCAATGAGCAGTGTGTTGACAGCCAGTGCGCCCGCTGTGGTAAGTACATCATTAAAGGCTGTCATGACAAAGAAACAAGCCGCTGCCAACGCCACATAGGTGAGGATGCTGCGCATGGGATAGCGGATGGGATACATCTTCTGTCCGACAATATACGACAGAATCATGGCCACGCCGTAGCCCGCAAAGCCAGCCCATGCACAGGCTATGTAGCCGTAACGGGGCACAAAGATGACGTTGATGGCAATGAGTACCGCACAACCAATGCCCGAGAAATACGCTCCCCAGATGGTCTTGTCGATGAGTTTGTACCAGAATGAGAGGTTGAAATACACGCCCATCATGATTTCGGCGGCCATGACGATGGGCACCACACGCAGTCCTTCCCAGTAATCCTTACCGATGAGATAGCGCAAGATGTCCAGATAGCCCACCACAACAAGGAAGGCCAGCAGGGTGAAAATGATGAAATATTTCATGGCTTTGGCGTAGGTTTCGCGGTTATCTCGTTCCTCTGCTTTGCCAAATACAAAGGGTTCGTAGGCAAAGCGAAAGGCTTGTGTAATCATGGCCATGATCATAGCTATCTTACTGGCAGCTCCATAGATGCCAAGCTGGGTCAAGCTGTCGGCACCTTGATAGATATGTGGAAACAATATCTTATCGGCTGTCTGGTTCAGGATGCCCGCCAACCCCAGCACGAGGATGGGCCAACTATACGAGAGCATGCGCCTCATCAGCTTTTTGTCGAAGACATAGCTTACGCAGGTCAGCTCTTTCCACAACAAAGGAATGGTGAGTGCCGAGCAGGCCAGGTTGATGTAGAACGCATAACCCACGCCAACAGACGGACTGTAGACCATTCCCACCACCTCTGGATGACGCTCATAGAGTGCTGGCAGCAAGAGATAGTAAACCAAGTTCAAGGCTATACTCAACACGATGGCGAACAATTTGAGAGATGCAAACTTGATAGGACGGTTCTTAAAACGCAGGTAATCGAACGGAATGCACAGGAACGAGTCTATGGCCACTGTGAGTGCCATGACCCATATATACGATGGATGGTCGGCATAGCCCATGAACGAGGCAATGGGCGACAAGAACATCAGCACCAACAGGAAGAAACTCAGCGCACCAGAGCCAACGGCAATCAGCGTGGTGGAATAGACCTTGCGTGGGTCTTCGCCCGACTTATTGGCAAAACGGAAAAAGGTAGTTTCCAATCCGAATGTCAATATCACGAGTATCAATGCCGTCACGGCATACATGTTGGTCATGATGCCATACTCGCCGCTGGCCGATGCCAGCTTGATGGTGTACAGAGGAGTGAGCAGGTAGTTGAGAAAACGACCGACGATGCTGCTCAGTCCATAAATGGCTGTATCCTTGACAAGAGATTTTAGATTCGACATAGTTTATGAGTTTACAAGTAGACGAGTTGACAAGTTCACAAGTTGATAGTCCTACAACATCATACAGCTATTCACTCCCCTCCCTTTCGGGGAGGGGCTGGGGGTGAGGCTTCTATCCAAAAAACATGTACGCGATGGCTATCGCCGCCACAACACCCGCCAAATCGGCCAGCAATCCGCACGCCACGGCATGACGTGTGTAGCGGATGTTGACACTGCCGAAGTAGACGGCCAATATATAAAAGGTAGTGTCGGTGGAGCCTTGGAAGATGCAACTCAAGCGACCAACGAACGAGTCGGCACCATACGTAGTCATTGCATCGACCATCATGCCGCGCGCACCACTGCCCGAAAGCGGTTTCATGAGGGCGGTTGGCAAGGCACCCACAAACTGATTGTCGCCTCCTACCGCCGACACACACCACCCAATGCCGTCGACCAACATATCCATAGCACCCGATGCGCGGAACACACCGATGCCCACGAGGATGGCTACTAAATAAGGTATGATACGCACAGCCGTGGTAAACCCGTCTTTCGCCCCTTCGATAAAGGCGTCGTAGACATTCACTTTCTTGCGCAAGCCAGCGAAGATGAACAGCACGATGATGGTCATGAGCAGAATGTTAGCCACACAGGTGCTCACCACGTTCATCGTGTCCTTGCTCATCTGCCCGAATCCCCAGATGATGAGCGCCACAATGGCCGCCATCCCACCAAGGGTGAGCACCATCACCTTGTTGAGCAGGTTTATTTTCTGATAGATAGATGTGATGATAAGACCGGCAATGGTAGAGAAAAAAGTAGCCAGCAGAATGGGGATGAAGATGTCGGTGGGCTGCGCAGCTCCCAGCTGTGAGCGATACACCATGATGCTCACGGGTATCAATGTCAGTCCCGAAGTGTTGAGAACCAGGAACATAATCATCGGATTGGTGGCGGTGTCCTTCCTCGGGTTCAGCTCCTGTAGCTGTTCCATCGCCTTCAATCCCAGCGGCGTAGCGGCATTGTCAAGCCCCAACATATTGGCCGCCATGTTCATAAAGATAGAACCTGTGACCGGATGTCCCTTCGGTATGTCGGGAAACACCTTAGAGAATACAGGTGAAAGCATACGAGCCAAGACGTTGATGACGCCTCCCCGCTCGCCTATCTTCATGATGCCGAGCCACAAAGAAAGCACGCCCGTGAGCCCCAGCGATATCTCAAAAGCCGTCTTGGACGAGTCAAACGTAGAATTCATCATGGCCGGAAACACTTCCATGTCACCCATGAAAACCATTCTTGCCAAAGCGATGACAAAGGCAAGGATGAAAAATGAAACCCAAATATAGTTCAATACCATTTGGTGCAAAATTATATAAAAATGGCGGTTCACCCAAGTAAACGGATATTTTTTACCAGCAATGCACGATATGCAGGGGCAAATCAACGTCCTTTCTCGATTTTCATCAAAACAGACCTCTAATTCAAATATTTTGTTTAAATTTGTATTTGGATAGTATCCAACAAGACAAGAATGACTAACTATGATGCATTTATTGGAAAAATTCAAGTTCTGCCCAGTGTGTGGGAGCCAACACTTCGTGGAAAATAACGAGAAGAGCAAACGATGTGAGAACTGTGACTTTGTGTATTTCATGAACCCAAGCGCCGCCAACGTGGCCTTCATCCTCAACGAACGTGGCGAATTGTTGGTTGAGAAGCGGCGCAACGAACCCGGCAAAGGAACGCTGGACCTTCCCGGTGGATTCACCGATGCAAACGAAACGGGCGAAGAAGCCATCATCAGGGAGGTGAAAGAGGAAACGAATTTGCAGGTAGACCGCGCGGAATATATGTTCAGTCTGCCCAACAAGTACCGCTACAGCGGACTGGATATCCCTACGCTTGACATGTTTTTTCGTTGCGAAGTGAGCGACACATCCTGTCTGAAAGCTGGTGACGATGCCGATGAAGCCTTGTGGTTGCCGCTAAATGAGATCCGCACCGAGCAGTTCGGACTGCGTTCTATCCGCCAAGGTTTGCGCATTTTCCTGGAAAGAGCCAGCGAAAAGGGTTGGACAAACGGAGGCAAGAAACCAAACAAATGAATAATAATCAATAAAAATATATCATCATGAAACTGGCAGAAGCATTAAGTTTGAGAAAAGATTTGCAGAAAAAGATTGATCAATTGAGCAGTCGACTGACGCAAAACGTGAAAATCCAGGAGGGCGACGAGCCTGCCGAACAGCCGGAAGAGCTGCTCAAAGTGTTGGACGAATGCTTGAAACAGCTCGAAGAACTGATTCTGAAAATCAACATCACCAACCTGAAGACAGAGCGCAATGGCCGCACTCTGACCGCCATGATGGCCGAACGCGACATGCTGACCAAGCGCATTGGCATTCTCAGAGAGGCTTTTAACGCTGCAACTCAGACTCAAGACCGCTATTCGCGTACCGAGATTAAATACGTTTCAACTATCGACATCAAGGCACTGAACAAGCAAATTGACCACTTTTCGCAGGAGTTGCGCAAGCTGGACATGCAAATTCAGGCCACCAACTTTGAGGTAGACTTGGTATAAAGTCGCACCAACGACAAACGCAACCCGCGGGTTGCGCAATGACATTTTATGGGCGTAGTCTCGCTATACAGGGCGAGTTGAAAAAGAGAAGTATGATCACTTGCGCTGTTCGGAACCAACAGCATGATTCTGTTATGAATCAAGTCACGGTGCAGGTTCAGCACATCAGCATACGAATGCACGGCGTAAAGAGAACGTAGCACGACCGTCAACTGACTGTATTCTTTGAGATGAGGGTGGGATGTGGGATTTTTAACATGCGTAGGGCTTCTGACGCTCTACTTCGTTAACAAACCTTTCGTTTGTTAAATCAATTCGTTTTCCTTGACAAAACAAAATCGAGAAATAGACAAAATGGGGAGATTTTTAAGGCTTTCAAAGTCTTAAACTCAGTCTCTTATACCCTGTTCACATGCAACAAATGGGCAATATGCATGCTTTTGCCCATTAATATGTATGCTTTAACCACTCAATATGCATGCTTTAACCGCCCAATTTGCATCATATTGAAGGGCTTTTTGCCCCAAACACGTTGCTTTTTAATTTCCACTTAGGATTAAAAACCTTATAAGTCGTTTCTAATCAAATCAATAACAAAATCCTTCCATAATGAGCTTATTGACGACATACGAACGAGTTGGTTGTAAAAACGCCCAGCATTTGTGTTAAAAACACGTTACAAGAGCAGATATTTCACAGAAGAACGTTGCTTTTGATTTAAAAACAAAAAGCACCTTTGCACTGAACTCTCATGGCGCATCGAGGAACTCATCGTCAACAAGTAGTTCTTCGGCATCATATAAAAATCATTGAAAAGCGTGCGTACCTATTCATTTTATTTGTATCTTCGTCCTATCGTTCATTACGAAAGTGGCTTTTATTCCAACTTTGGGACAAAGCTATTCTTCTATCACTAAAACCAACAAAAGATGTTCAAAATTATTCAACAGTCAGATTATAAGGTAAACAAATGGAGCGGTGGCATCACAAGAGAGCTGTTCATCCTCCCTCACGACAGTAGTCTTGCAGAGCGAAACTTCGACCTGCGGATATCATCAGCGGTGATTCACCTCACGGAAAGTACTTTTTCTGACTTTTCAAATTATCAACGCTTTTTGTTACCAGTTGAGGGTAACATCACCTTATATATAGATGGGCGTGCGCATCAACTGAGCAATGACCTTCCTTTCGCATTCGACGGGAGCAAAAGTGTTCGTTCGGTAAACAGCAGTGGGGCAATCGATTTCAATGTCATTTGCCGTAAAGACTACAAAACGAAGGTTACTGTCGCCTGCAAAGGAGAAAGCGAAAAGACCACCACCACCTTAATTTTTGCACTCGAGGACATCGATATCAATGGCAGAAAAGTGGAGAAATACAATTCTGTTCTCACAACCGAGCCTTACAAGTTCACAGGAAAAGCAGTGGTAGTAGAAATTCCTTGAGCTGTAGTTACGGCTGTTACACGAAAAAAATAATCTGATTGCGTGAGGCAGAATGTTCTCCCAAAAGGAGGATTGTTTCGATGATGATTATTTGTATCCTCGCCATATCAAACGTTGGATAGAAAAATGCATGGCGTATGGCGCAGGGTGTACGGCCATCTACCGACTGTATTTTAAAAGATACAGGTGGGAAGTGGGATAAAAAACAGCGGTTATCCAGTGGTTTTGAATTAAATGTTGTACCTTTGCAGCACATAAATCTTCTATTGATAAAGCATCAAAAACGTTGATAGGTATGCTTTTTAAGCATGAAGATTGTTTCAGTGTCAGTAAATTTTATTTTTTATTAGCATGAAAATTGAGAACCAAATAGCCAGTTCTGTCATTGCTTCAGTGAAAGAACTCTACGGACAAGATGTACCCATGTCGATGGTACAACTACAAAAAACAAAGAGTAACTTTGAAGGAAACCTCACCCTGGTGGTGTTTCCCTTCCTGAAAATATCACGCCAGAAACCCGAAGACACAGCGCAAGCCATCGGCGAGTTGCTGATGAGAGACTGTTCGGCCGTAGCTGGTTTCAACGTCGTGAAAGGCTTCTTGAACCTCAACATCGCCAAAGAGGCATGGGTGGGATTGCTCAATGACATGCATGCGGATGAGAAATTCGGAGAAAAACCCGTCACAGACCAATCGCCCTTGGTGATGATAGAATACTCATCGCCCAACACCAACAAGCCACTTCACTTGGGGCATGTGCGCAACAACTTGTTAGGATGGTCGTTGGCGCAAATCATGCAAGCCAACGGCAACAAGGTGGTGAAGACCAACATCGTGAACGACCGAGGCATTCATATATGCAAATCAATGCTCGCTTGGCTGAAGTGGGGCAACGGAGAGACACCCGAATCGAGCGGAAAGAAAGGTGATCACCTCATCGGCGACTACTATGTGGCGTTTGACAAGCATTATAGAGCCGAGGTAGCAGAGCTGAAAAACAAGTTCATGACAGACGAGGGACTGGACGAAGAGGCAGCCGAGAACAAGGCAAAAGAAGAGGCTCCGCTGATGAAAGAGGCGCGCCAAATGCTCGTGAAGTGGGAACAGGGCGATGAAGAGGTGCGCGCTTTGTGGCAAAAAATGAACAACTGGGTTTACGCCGGCTTTGATGAAACGTACAAGACGTTGGGCGTGAGCTTTGACAAGACATATTATGAATCAGATACTTACCTCGAGGGAAAGGCTAAGGTAGAAGAAGGACTAGAGAAAGGTCTTTTCTTCCGAAAGGATGACAACAGCGTATGGGCAGACTTGACACAAGAGGGTTTGGACCAAAAGCTGTTGCTTCGTTCTGACGGCACCAGCGTGTACATGACGCAAGACATTGGTACGGCAGACATGCGGTTCAAGGATTTCCCCATCGACAAGATGATATATGTGGTCGGCAACGAGCAGAATTATCATTTTCAGGTACTTTCCATCTTGCTCGACCGCTTGGGATTCAAGTGGGGTAAGGAGTTGGTACACTTCTCCTACGGTATGGTTGAATTGCCAAACGGTAAGATGAAGAGCCGCGAAGGCACGGTGGTTGATGCCGATGAGTTGATAGCCACCATGATAGACGATGCCCGCAAGACCAGTGATGAGCTGGGTAAGTTCAAGGATATGAGCGAGGAAGAGAAGCGTGAAATTGCCCGCATGGTTGGATTGGGCGCACTGAAATACTTCATCTTGAAGGTAGATGCCCGCAAAAACATGCTGTTCAATCCCGAAGAGTCTATCGACTTTAATGGCAACACGGGGCCGTTCATCCAATATACTTACGCCCGCATCCGTTCCATCATGCGCAAAGCGGCGGCAGAGGGCATGGCATTGCCAGCACAACTGCCCACCGATGCGCCACTGAACGACAAGGAAATTGCATTGATACAGAAGATGAACGACTTCGGTGCGGTGATAGAACAGGCTGCAACGGATTACAGTCCGAGCGGCATTGCCAACTATTGCTACGAGTTAACCAAAGACTTCAACCAGTTCTACCACGACTACAGCATTCTGAACGCCGACACACAAGAGGAGAAACTCACCCGGTTGGTGCTGGCCAACAACGTGGCAAAGATTATCAAGAACGGCATGCTGCTGCTTGGTATAGAGGTTCCTGAGAGGATGTAAGCGTTTCGTGGAAAATGAAAGATAACTGTATAAATCCACCCGAGAACCGACATGACACCGTACTGCCTCTGCCATTAGCTGTTCAGGCTTCGGCATGGGCGGTAGATGCGGCGTGTTCAGGCAACCCAGGCCCCATGGAATATCGGGGAATCGACTTGACGACAGGAGCGGAAATCTTTCACTTTGGACCCGTACACGGCACCAATAACGTAGGTGAGTTTTTGGCTATCGTGCATGCGTTGGCCTTGTTGTGGAAACAAGGCGATACACAAAAAACCATTTATTCGGACAGTTACAACGCCATTTTGTGGGTGAAGAAGAAGCAATGTAAAACAAAGTTGAAGCGAACACCACAAACAGAGCAGCTTTATCAGATTATCTCGCGCGCCGAACAATGGCTGAAAACGCACGCTTATCGTAACCCTATCGTCAAATGGGAAACAGCCGAATGGGGCGAAATTCCCGCTGATTTCGGCAGAAAGTAAATCCATTTACACCCTACTTTTTATCCCTTGCACCCATGAGGTTGTGCATTTTCCACGTCCACATGCTTCACATGACATAAAAAACCGTTGGCGAATAGAATAATGTCCTCATTCTATTCGCCAACGGTTTTACATAAGTGGGGTGTCTTTATCACTCCACTTGTTTAACATTCCTTCATTGAGATCATCAATGATAATTAGTACATATTATTTCTGAACATGAAAATACCACCCAATTTTCCCCAGTAACCTAATGACGTAACCATGGTCTCATTTGAAAATCTCCAGGAACATGTGCTAAAGTTCTCCATCGGTCCCCAGTACGAGCCAGGATAATTTACTCGTCTTTCTGGCTTATAAAGATGAGTAGCTTCGCCACCAAGACCTTGCTCACCCATATAGATATAACAGTAAGGTACACGATAGTAGGTGCGGTTCAAGAACTGGAAGTTATAGATTCTGCCACAAGCATCGCGTCCAAAGTTGTCTACAATGTCGTTTGGCTTTGACAAAGAGATATCTGTACCGTTAAAAGTAAGGAAATAAGCATTGCAGAAGTGACAATTAGACTCTCGTCCCCAGCGGTCACGATTACCCTCTGGAACAAACTGTTGCAACAGGTTTTCATCTTCTCCAAGGAGTGCTATTTGATAAATTTCGTCTTCACAGTAATCGAAAGCACCTTCAGCAACTCTTCTATTAAAGCCGGTAATCAGGAGCGAAGCGCCACTTGGCAATACTTTCTTTTGGCGATGATTGTACAAAAACTGTGCGTTGTTTTCTTCCAGGTTACCCAAGTCAATCACACCTGAAGCCTTTTCTGCGCTTCCAAATACAGAGCGAACAAGATAATAACCCTCTAAGCTGATGTCATGGTCGCTGATGTTGGTAATCTGAAGAACGTTGCGGTTGCAGTATCTGCTCTTCTCCGTTGACCAGAATTGTGTAATCACCAAGCCTTTGTCACAAACGGGTGCATCCTCAGTAATGTCTACATTGTATGCCTTGTTATTCTTCATTTGTTCGTTTTTGCCAATGACCTCTTTAGAATAGTGGCGCGCATTGCTTGAGTAGGTAGTCTTTGTTTGGAGACTCACTGTAGTAGGCTGTTGTGATTTCTTGTTAAGAATGGGCATGAACCACACTGTAAATGGCTTGCTCTCTTGCTTTGCCCTTACCTGAAAGTTTTTCACATCATACCTAATGTTCTGCTGGGTCGTAGTTTCTGGCTGCCATATTAACTCACCATTCTTAGAGGAGAACAGGTCGAGTGAGCCACTGGTGGACACCACATCAGAGTTTACAACCAAGAAATCGGGACTGATGTTTTTCTGCACGTTCAACGTCACGACAAACCAACTACCGAGTGCTTTGAAATGAAGATTGATGTCGCCATGGGTGTTAACTTTGGTCAGTGGGGCATAAAAAGGTAGGTTAAACTGGTCTGATGTTGCATCTGCCGTGTGTGAAGCCTCTATCCTAAACTTTCCATCAGCCGTCATACCACTTGCCCAAGCACCGTTGTTCACGCCAGGCTGTTTGCCCATGACAGCTCCCATATAGAGATCACCCCTTCTCCGGTCGAAGCCAGCAGGTATATTTATATTGAACTTTATGTTGTATCCATTCACCGCATATACCTCATCTTCTACCACTTTCTGCTTGTTGCCTTGCTTGTAGCACATGAACACAGGTATTCTTTCACCCTTTTTCCAACTGTAGCTCAACTTCTTTTGGCTATTGTAATGGAATGTTGCTCTTGTCTCTGGAGTCGCATTGAACATGGCATCCACCTCATCGGTGTCAAAGGATCCCGTTCCAGAAACAACATTCGAAGCCTGGTCGGCTGCTGCTCCTTGCACATCGTTCAGCACATCGTTCTCCGAACAGCCTGTCAAGAATCCCAGCAAGCTAATGGCTATGAACGTAAAAATGCTCTTTTTCATTTCGGTTTTCATATTTTATTGTTTTTAGTAGTTTGTTATTCGTTGTTTTCATTTGCTTCATCACCCCACATGGATTCATCTGTGAAGTCGTCTAAATCACCGTCGTAGGCTTTAGCTCCAATTGGTTGTGTAGTACCTCCACCATCAGAGCCTGCTAACATCTCCTCTTCCATCATCAGATAAATAATATCCACTTTTGGACTTTCATAATCCTTTCTCATAATCCACACCTCTTTCTTTTCATTCATTAAGTTAGTGTACATTGACGTTTGTTATCATCCTTTATTATAACTATCTCTTTTAGCGGTATAATTACCCTGTAATTCTTCTGTTTGCAAAGGTAGGTATCTTTGAAAATACGACACATAACAAATTGTTTCAAAAGGTTACTATTTTGTATCAATCTACATATTCCACAACATTGACAATATCAGAATAAAACACAGCAAAATTATCCATTGTCCACATCTTTATATACGCGAGGGCAAAAGACAGGATTTCAGAACAAAACTACCGTATAAATAGTTAACAAATGTTACCCCCCCATATATTTTATAATATTTGTTAACACTTGAAACACATATTAATTTATCGTGTATATTTGCATAAAATAGGCATCGCCTCAACAAAGCAAGTAAACTTTCTTTGTTTTCGGCTTGCACTATTTTTGCATAATAATCTTATTTTTACAAGCATCCTATGCAAGTGTACTATCTTAACAAGCACCTCATGTGCGAGCATTATCAAAAGAACTCTCCCGTAGGTTTCAGAGTTGTGCAGGAAAAGAAAGGCGTGGTTACACACACCGCTCCCTCGCGTACGGCCATGATCTTCTTGCTGGAAGGTGCCTTGCACGTGGAAGGCAAACGGTTTCCCGGTTTCACCGTCCATGCCAACCAGATGTTTCCCATGCCAGCCGGCGTAGACAACACCATTCGCTTTGTGGAGGACAGCTTGGCATTGGTGCTTTATTTTATTGACAGCAAGTTCAAGTTCTGTCATAACATCATCACAGATGAGATGATTAAAAATGCGCCCAAGCGTGCCGACTGGTTGTTTGCCTTGGACATGATTAAACCAGTGATAGTGCTGGCTCGGCAGACGGCCGACTATGTCATAGACGGACTGCTCTGTTGTGACATCCAGCTGATCAAGCAGCGCGAGTTCACGGCCGTCATGCAGGCCTATTACTCCAAAGACGAGCTGGTGCCGTTTTTGGTTCCGCTCTATGGGGTGGATTTAACGTTTCAGGACACCATCATTGCGATGTCGCGCACCTATCCTTCTATTGACGAAATGGCAGAAAAGGTGTGCATGAGCCGCCCCACATTCATACGCCACTTCAAGCAATGCTTTGGCGAAACGCCCAAGGCTTGGGTGAGCAAGGTGAAAGGCGAGGCACTATTCAAAGCCCTACGCGACACCAATGACACGTTAGAGGAGATAGCCAATCAGTTCAAGTTCTCCTCCGTACAACGTCTTTCCACATTCTGTAAGGAGACACTTGGCGGCACACCGAGTGAAATAAGAAACGGCGAAGTAAAGCCCGAGCATGCGATCTAACGCAGAGCTGTCAAACATTCCATAACATACTGTTTCAGAATGCTTTACAAAGTCATTGACTTTGGCGTCCAAACTCATTGAGTTTGGCGTCCAAAGTCTATGAGTTTGGCGTCTAAAGTCAATGCTATTGAAATGCACACATCATCCTCTTTGTTCAAACAGGTTGATTCTTGCCCGTTCATCCCCCATTGTAGTCGCACGCAATAAAAAAAACATGTCGTTTCATTCCGTCAATGAGTGATTATTTTATATATTTGCAAGCACAGCCTTGCAGTACGAAGGCTTACAGGCAGAAATCTGCACGTTGCGGCCTCGGATGATGAAGATTCCGTTGGCCGATGACCTCAACAGGGAGTTGTGTGGATTGTTCCAGACATCCAAGCGTGCAGTGCGACAAACTTTAAAAGAATCAAGTTAAGATGGTCATAGCATTCATTCCTGTATGGGATGACAGCAAGTCAGTCACCCAGAAGAACATCAAACCCTTTTGCGGAAAGCCCCTTGTGTGTTGGAGCATCGAGGCTTTGGAGGCCTGCCGCGAGGTGGACAAGGTGATTGTGGCCACCGATTCGGACGAGATAGAACGGGTAGTGGCTTCCCGCCCATACCAGAAGACGGAAATTTATCGCTGCTCTGCCGAGAATGCCAGCGACACCATCTCTGCCGAATGCGTGATGATAGCGTACATCCATGCCGCCAATCCGGCACCCGACGCTTGCTTCATGCTGGTGCAAGCCACGTCGCCCATGACGCAAACGAAACATTTCAGTGAGGCCTTGGCGCTGTACAACACCGCCCGATACGACTCCATCCTCTCCTGTGTGCGCAATTACAGGTTCTTTTGGAATGCCGATGGCACCAGCATGAACTACGACTACACACACCGTCCGCATCGGCAAAACTTCGAAGGAACGCTCATGGAGAACGGCGCGCTCTATATAAATAAGGTGGAGAACATCCTATCATCGGGCAACAGGCTAAGTGGTCACATCGGAATCTATGAGATGCCGGCATACACGGGCATGGCGATTGAAGAGCTAGACAATTGGACGTTCCTGGAAAATCTCATGCGAAAGCATGTTTTGAACCATGCGGCGGACATTCTGAAGAAATCCGTAAAGCTCTTCTTGTGCGACGTTGACGGCACGCTGACCGATGGCGGCATGTATTATGCAGAAAGCGGTGACGAACTGAAGAAGTTCAACACACGCGACGGCATGGGGCTACAACTCTTGCAGGCGCAAGGTGTCAAGGTGGGCATCATCACCTCTGAAAACACCAAGCTGGTAGAGAACAGGGCTAAAAAACTGAAAGTCGATTTTCTCGTTCAGGGCAAGCGACACGGGGGGAAACTTGAGGCGACTCAGGAAATTTGCGACCAAATGGGCATTACCTTGAGCGAAGTGGCTTACATCGGCGATGACGTCAACTGCCAACAACTGCTGAGTGCCGTTGGAATTTGCGCCTGTCCGGCCGATGCGATGCGCCCCATTCAAGAAATTCCGGGCATCATCATCATGCAAAAAGCCGGCGGCGAGGGGTGCGTGCGTGAGTTTATTGACCAATATCTGCTGGGCAGTAGGTAAAATAAAGCCTTGCAAGCCCTCACCAGTCAACAATTGGCACCAATTGTTTTGCTGGTTCTTTTATTTACAGTACCTTTGCCCATCAATAGCAAACCAGTTGATAAATAGATACATAACACTTGTGTTTGATGTATCATAAAAGTTGATAACGTTGGATTGGATTAACGCTCTTTTTACAATTCCGTCCCCAGTACAGGCAGTGGTGGTCATCTCTCTGATCATCGCTGTTGGCACGGCATTGAGCAAGATCAAGTTCATGGGAGTTTCTCTTGGCGTGTCGTTTGTTTTCTTCATCGGCATCATTGCCGGAAACCTGGGGCTTTCCGTTGATTCAGCGGCGCTCAACTATGCCGAAACCTTTGGTTTGGTCTTGTTCGTATACACGCTTGGATTGTACGTGGGTCCCAACTTTTTCGGTGCTTTCCGCCACGAGGGGACCAGCTTTAACCTATGGGGGTTGGCCGTCATCGTCGTAGGAACGGTGATGGCAGTGGCACTGTGCCCGCTGACGGGCATCTCCCTTCCCACGATGGTGGGCTTGTTGTGCGGCGCCACCACCAACACACCGGCACTCGGTGCGGCTCAACAAGCATTGGAACACATGAACCTTCCAACCGGCGGTGTGGCCCTGGCCACAGCCGTAACCTATCCGCTGGGTGTCGTAGGCGTTATCCTGGGCATTCTGATCATGCGCAAGTTATTTGTCAAGCCGGCAGATTTGGTACCAAAATCTCCTGTGGACGAAGACCACACGTTCGTGTGCCAGTTCCTCATTGTCAATCCAGCCATTGAAGGACGAACCATCGGTGAACTGGCCATGAGCACTCCTTTGAGGTTCATTGTCTCACGCGTTTGGCGACAGGATGAAGTGTTGGTGCCGGGTGCCTCAACGCATCTGCACACGGGCGACAACCTCATGGTGGTGACCAACCGTGAAGATGTGTCGGGCCTGGAGATTCTTTTCGGCCAAAAAGTGGAACGTGATTGGAACAACGAGGAGATAGACTGGAATCATATCGACCGCAAGGTAGAGTCGCGTGTCATCGTATTAACCCGTACAGCCCTCAATGGAAAGCGGCTGGGAAGAATCCACTTGCGCGACAGTTTTGGCGTCAATGTCAGCCGTATCACTCGTGGCGACGTCAAATTGCTGGCCACCAAAGACCTCAGGTTGCAGTATGGTGACCGCCTGACGGTTGTTGGTGAGCCGAAAAGAGTTGACAGTGCCGAGCATTTTTTGGGCAATTCGGTCAAGACACTCAACGAACCGAACGTGGGAAGCATCTTCTTTGGCATGATCTTAGGACTGGCCTTGGGCGCCATCCCCATCAGTTTCCCTGGCATGGACTCGCCCATTCGACTGGGAATTGCCGGCGGTCCCATCATCATGGGCATCCTCGTAGGTGCGTTGGGACCACACATGCACTTCATTTCCTACACCACTCGCTCAGCCTCCCTCATGCTTCGCCGGTTGGGGTTGGCGATGTATCTGGCCTGTTTGGGGCTTGATGCGGGCAAAGATTTCTTCAGTACGGTGTTCCGTCCTGAAGGGTTGCTGTGGGTAGGCATCGGTGCGCTGCTCACCATCGTACCCGTTTTAATCGTGGGTTGCATTGCCTTGCGCACCAAGAAACTTGACTACGGAACCATTTGTGGCATCCTTTGCGGAGCCATGGCTAACCCGATGGCGCTGTCGTATGCCAATGACACCATCGAAGGGGATACACCCAGCATCAGCTATGCCACGGTTTACCCCATCGGAATGTTTATTCGGGTTATCATAGCCCAGGTATTAATCATGTTCTTTGTGTGACAAAAGTGATGAAAACACGTTTTAAGTATTTCTTTCTTACCTACGTTTTCTTTGTCCTAATCTTTATCATTCAGAAACCTCTGTTCATGCTTTACCACCTGCCTTTGTTCAAAGAGGCAACGTGGAAAGATTGGTTTTTGGTGCCTTACCATGGCTTGCCGTTGGATTTTTCGTTGGCCGGCTACCTCACCATCATACCCGGATTGTTGCTGATTTGCACCATCTGGTCGCGCAAACGTTTGTGGAGAAGACTGGCAAAGGCCTATTTTGCCATCATTGCCATCGTCCTGTCGGCCGTCTTTGTCATCGACCTGGGCCTCTATCGGTATTGGGGATTCCGATTAGACGCCACGCCTTTGTTCTATTTCTACTCCTCTCCGGGGGACGCATTGGCCAGTGCCAGCGCATGGGAACTCATCGGTGGCGTCGTGGCTTTGCTGCTGATGACCGCCCTCCTCTATGCCCTGTTTTATTTGTTGCTGAGAGATGACGTGCTCGAAAAGAAGCTCTTGCCCCTCAACAGGCCCTTCTTCACCCTCCTTTTCGTGCTGCTTTGGGCGGCCTTGTTCATTCCTATCCGTGGCGGATTCAAGGCATCGACCATGAATATAGGCAAAGTATATTTCAGTGAGAACATGCGTTTGAACCATGCTGCGACCAATCCTCTATTCAGTTTGTTGGCTTCATCGCAAAAACAAGTAAGCTTTAAGCAGCAATATCGCTTCATGAAGGATGAAGAAGCCAACAAGTTGGTGGCACAGATGTACGACCAGGATGTTGTACATCGGTCATATCAGGCACCCCAGCAATGGATATTGACCACCGCTCGGCCTAACATTCTGTTCGTGGTGATGGAGAGTTTCTCCTCCAAACTCATGGCGTCACTGGGCGGAGAGCGCAATGTGGCGGTCAATCTGGACCGACTTTCGGCCGAAGGATTGCTGTTCCGCCACTTCTATGCCACGAGTTTTCGAACCGACAGAGGACTTGTTTCCATCCTCAGCGGATTCCCTTCTCAGCCCACCACCAGCATCATGAAGATGCCAAAGGTGTCTCAAGGCTTGCCTTCCCTTGCCGCAAGTTTACGCAAGGTGGGCTATACGGCCGATTATTATTATGGTGGCGATGCCGATTTTACCAACATGCGGTCGTACTTGAAGGGTACAGGATTTGAGACGATTGTGTGTGATGAAGACTTTCCTGTGTCGGACAGGCTCAGCAAATGGGGAGCCCCCGACCATCTATTGTTCGAAAAGGTGCTATCGAACTTACGACAAAACAAGCATCAAAAGCCGTGGTTCAAGGTGGTACAGACATCAAGCAGCCACGAACCCTTCGATGTTCCATACCACCGTTTGAATGACAAAATACTCAATGCATTTGCTTATACCGACAGTTGCGTGGGTCACTTTGTGGACGAATTGAAGAAACTGCCGCTGTGGAAGAACACGCTTGTGGTACTGGTTCCCGACCATTTGGGCTGCTATCCCCAGGACATTGACAACCTATCCGTAGAGCGTTATCAAATTCCGCTCATCTTCCTGGGTGGCGCACTCAAAGAGCCTGGCACGGTAGACATCCATGGTTCGCAGACTGACATTGCCGCCACGCTGTTGGGACAGATGGGAATTGCGCATCACGAGTTTACTTATAGCAAGGATATGTTCAATCCGTCATCCCCTCATTTTGCGTTCTTCACCTTCCCAGATGCCTTTGGTTTGGTGGATGAAGACAATCAGGTGGTCTTCAACAACGAGTCGAAGAAGGTTGTTTTGGACCGAGGTAAGCGGCCTGGAAAGAATCTCAAGCGGGGGAAAGCCTACCTGCAAAAGATTTATGACACCATTGATCGGTTGGCTACAGAGCCTGTGAAAGAGGGCAACAGGCATTGAGTTCGCAGGCAATAGCCTTTCACATCACCCGCGACATGGGCTGTTTCGGTTGGTAAAAACAAATGGTTTGCTGTCTGGAGCAGCCTATTTTACGTTGTTAAAGCAGTCGGGTATGGGGGCTTTCAGCGTCATGTGCTTGCCAGAGGTGGGATGAATAAAGGTGATGGAAGCAGCATGTAGGTAGAGCCTATCAGCCTGATGGCCGTAAAGTTCATCACCCAGGATGGGACAATTCAGCCCCTCTTGATGGGCGCAGTGCATGCGCAACTGATGCGTACGGCCTGTCATGGGCGAGAGAGCGAGCATCGATTTCCCCTGATGTACTGACAACACACGGTAGAAAGTGACGGCCGATTTGCCATGAACGTGGTCGACTATTTGTCGTGGACGGTCGAGTAAATCGGGACGAAGCGGCAGGTTAATGGAACCATCTTTCTGTGTTACCTCGCCATCCAGTACGGCTATGTATTCCTTTTGGATGGTGTGAGCCTTGAATTGGGCTTGCAAATGATGGTAAGTCTTCATGTTCTTGGCCACGATGAACAATCCAGACGTAGCCATGTCCAAACGATGTACGGCATGCAACGGCATGTCTTGAGGCATTATTTCCTGCAAGATGGACAGGACGGAGGAACGACTTGAACGCCCCGGAACGGAGAGTAATCCGGCTGGTTTGTTCACAACAACCAGGTCATCATCCTCATATACCATTTGAAGCTGCATGGGTTCAGCATCTTCTGGATATTCATCGTCCACCTCAAGACCTTGCAACATGAAGCGAAGGATGGGCAGACACTTGCCTCGACAGGCTGGATAACATTCGCCATGGTGCCGTATAGTGGCCTTCGGTGAGGCTCCCCACCAGAACTCAGCCATGGTGATTGGTTTGTAATGGTGCTGATAAGCGTATTGTAACAGTTTGGGAGCGCAACACTCTCCCGCTCCCGCAGGCGGAACATGTTGTGGCGTTTCAGCGAAAATGTCCAAGAGATTGCGCTGCTCACCCTGTGCGTTTAGCATCACGAAATGAGTAAACAACCACCGTTGCAGTTCGTCTGACTGCTGTTTGCGCTGATCTTTCAGTCGCCTCATGCGGTCATCATGTTGCGCCAACTCGGCTCGTTTGTCAGCCAAGACAGCCTCCCATCGATGCTTGAGGCGACGCAGTTCGGCCTTCATGAACTGGCTTTCCCGAATGAGTTCGGCCTCTTTTTCTACCGAAAGTGAGGAGGTTTTCCGCAGATGATCACGATTCTGTTTGGCCTCTTTCATGCGGTTTTGAAACGCTGCAAGTGCTTGTTGCGCCTCTTCTTCCAAGCATTTGAGTTCCGCTTTCATCGCCAAATAGCCGGCATCCCTTTCCTCTTGCTCTACCAGCGCATTGATATGCGTGATCTGTTCTTCATGTTTTTTGAAATAACCTTGCGGCTGTAGGTAATCGAACACGGCGGGAACGAAGCCCGACCAATCGCTCTTGCCCTCGATTTGTCCTGAATAAGCCGCCAAAAAGCCCAGCTGTTTCTGCTGATTTTCCACGACCAAAACCCCGAACATCTTCCCTTTTGCCACCTCTTCCTGCCACGTTTGCATGCCCTGAATGTACTCCTGGACGCACTTCATGGCCAACAAAGCCAAAGGATGGGGCTGATAATGAAAGGGATTGTTCAGCCTCAACGGTCGCTCCACGTTCGTGTTCAATGGGTGAAAACACGAGGGCATGAAGGATAAGGGATGCGACTGGGGAAGATTGGGCATACTACTTCATTTGAAAACATGCGCTAAAGGGCAAGCATGATACACGCTATGCGCCCAATAAAGGAAAGAGAAGAGTAGGCATTCACCACCCTCTCAACGGCGCACAAGCCTGACCATGGTACGCTATTTGAAATAATACAGAAAGGTAGCAATACCTTCCAAGGCCGGTTTTCGCTGACCTTCAATCTCTATTTTGAAGTCGATTTCGGTCTTGCAGATGCCGCGTAGGTTGCTGATGGCATGCAGCTTGGTCACCATACGCACCTTACTGCCCGTGACAACCGCCTGTCCAAAGCGCATTTTGTCCATGCCATAGTTGACCAACATCTTGATGTTGTTCACCTCAATGATCTGTGACCAGAGGTAAGGCAACAGTGACAACGTCAGATAGCCATGTGCGATGGTGCTTTGATACGGACTCTCTTTCTTGGCACGGTCAGTGTCCACGTGAATCCATTGATGATCCAATGTTGCGTCAGCAAACAGATTTATACGTTCCTGGTCTATCAGCAACCAGTCTGATGCACCCAATTCTTTGCCCTCAAAGGCTGCAAACTCTTCGTAAGAGTTGACTATTAATTTACTCATACTTGTCTCTTTTTATATTCAATACCTATGGATGCCCTTCATCATACGCCTGCAATCAGGTGTGAAAGGCTTTATGTCGTTCGTTCAGACGACAAAGATAAACAAACCAAACGACATGCACAAACAAAGAAAACGTTTGCCGGCAACACGCTGTGCGCCATGCTGCTGTGTACCAAAAACATAAGGGCAAAGTTGTCATTTCTAAATAATTGGTTTATCTTTGCAGCGCATAAATTACGTTCCAGCATTCGGAAAGAGAGGCTGCGGCTTTCTGCTTTCCGCATCATTCTGTTATTACATGAAAGAATTCATACAGGTTTTGCGACGCTTTGTAGCACCCTACAAGCGTTATTTAGGGTTTTCCGTACTGTTCAACATATTGTCTGCGGTATTGAACATTTTCTCTTTCGCAGCCCTCATCCCCATTCTTAACATCCTTTTCAACATTGGTCAGGAGCGTGTAACCACGCTGATGCCATGGCCTTCATCTATGAATGAACTGCCCGACGTACTGAGTAACAATGCCAATTACTATGTACAGACGATGATTGACCATTACGGAGCCACCACCACCTTATTGTTCATTGGCTTGTTTTTGGCCTTCATGACGTTTCTCAAGACAGGTTCTTACTTTCTTGCCTCTGCCAGTGTGATGCCCATCCGCACGGGTGTGGTGCGCGACATACGCAACCAACTGTACCAAAAGATAACGAGTCTGTCGCTTGGATTCTTCTCCGAGGAGCGCAAAGGCGACATCATCGCCCGCATGAGTGGTGACGTTCAGGAGATTGAAAACTCCATCATGGCCTCGCTGGACATGCTGTTCAAGAATCCCATCCTCGTCATTGCCTACTTCACCACGCTGCTCATCATCTCGTGGCAGCTCACCCTGTTCACCATTCTCTTTGTTCCTCTCTTCGGCTGGTTCATGGGGTTGGTGGGACGAAAGCTGAAACAAAACAGCGTGAAGGCGCAAAACTTGTGGAGCGACACCATGAGTCAGGTAGAAGAAACGTTAGGCGGACTGCGCATCATCAAGGCCTTCTCGGCCGAAGAAAAGATGAATGCGCGCTTTGACAAGATTAATTCCAACTACCGAGACAGCATCCTCAAGGTCACCATACGGCAGCAATTGGCCCACCCCATGAGCGAGTTTCTGGGTACGCTGATGATAGTCATCGTGTTATGGTTTGGTGGTACGCTGGTCTTAAACGAGCAAGTACTCAGCGGCCCCACGTTTATTTATTACCTCGTGATGCTCTACAGCATCATCAACCCGTTGAAAGAACTGTCAAAGGCGAGCTATGCCATCATGAAAGGACTGGCATCCATCGAGCGGGTAGACAAGATACTGATGGCTGAAGTAGCCATTAAAGAGCCCGAAAAACCGATTCACATCAACAGCTTTGAACATCAAATCGAATTCCGCCACGTATCGTTCAGGTATGCGGAGCAGTGGGTGTTGCGCGACATCAACCTGGTGATTCCCAAAGGAAAGACCGTGGCGTTGGTGGGACAGAGCGGCAGTGGCAAGTCTACCTTGGTCGACTTGATTCCACGCTACTATGATGTGCAGGAGGGTGAGGTGCTCATCGACGGCATCAACGTGCGTGACTTGGGCGTACGCAGCTTGCGCCATCTCATCGGAAACGTCAACCAAGAGGCCATTTTGTTCAACGACACATTCTTCAACAACATCACCTTCGGCGTTGACCACGCCACACAAGAAATGGTAGACCAGGCCGCTCGCATCGCCAACGCTTACGAATTCATTATGGAGTCAGAGGAAGGATTCGACACAAACATCGGAGATCGGGGTAGCAAGTTAAGCGGCGGACAGCGTCAGCGTATCTCCATTGCCCGCGCCATCCTCAAAAATCCACCTATCCTGATACTCGATGAGGCCACCAGTGCGCTCGACACCGAGAGCGAACGCTTGGTGCAAGATGCGCTGGAGCGGCTCATGGACACCCGCACCACGGTGGCTATCGCTCACCGTCTGTCCACCATCAAGCACGCTGACGAAATCTGTGTGCTGCACGAAGGACGCATCGTGGAGCGAGGTACGCACGAAGAACTTATCGCCAAAGAGGGATATTACAAAAAACTGCATGATATGCAAGAGGTTTAACACAATGATGAAACAAGCAAAAGCAACATTCCTACACACTTCTTTCGGGCCTTTCGGTGCCATGATCCTCAACCTGTTGATGGCATTCGTGGTATACTTCATTGCCCGCGTGGAATTCCTTTTCGAGAATTACAGCTATTTCTCCGGCAACCTGTCGGCATCCCATCTGACCGAATTGTTCTACGGTGGCTACATCTTCGACCGCTCCGCCATCGCCTACACCAATGCCCTGTACATCCTGCTGATGCTCTTTCCGCTGTGGATCAAGGAGCGCAGAGGCTATCATCTGCTGTGCAAATGGGTGTTTGTGGTCATCAATGCGCTGACGCTGATCATCAATTTGTGCGACTCGGTGTACTTCCCTTACACCCTGCGGCGCACCACGACGAGCGTATTCAGCGAATTTCGCAACGAAAACAACCTCGCCGACGTGTTTTGGGGCGAGTTTGTGGGCCACTGGTATCTCGTGCTGTTGGCCATCGTAGTCATCACCCTGCTGTGGAAACTCTACGTCATGCCTCGCACCGTGCACACACATTACGCCACCGCCACACAGCGATGGAAGTTCGGTCTCATCCAGTTTGTGCTGCTGGCTTTGCTCACTCCTCTCATCATCGGTGCCTGCCGGGGCGGACTGGCCTCGGGCATACGCCCCATCACCGTCAACAATGCCAACCAATATGTGCGCCGTCCAACCGAGTGCGCGCTGGTACTCAACACACCGTTTTCATTGATCAGAACCATTGGGAAGAACGTTTTCGATGTTCCCACCTACTATCCCAACATCGAGGCTGCCGCCAAAGTGTTCACGCCGATACACCGTCCAAAGCCCGCGCATGCGTTCCAAAAGAAGAACGTGGTGGTGCTGATAGTCGAAAGTTTTGGCCGCGAGTATATCGGAGCTTTCAACCAACAGCTCGAAAACGGCCGATACAAGGGCTACACCCCATACGTTGACCAGCTTATCAGCCAAAGTGCCACCTACAAATACTCGTTCTGCAACGGACGGAAGAGCATTGATGGCATGCCATCCGTGCTCTGTGGCATTCCTATGTTTAAAGAACCGTTCGTGCTCACTACCGCCTCAATGAACAATTACACCAGCATGGCCGGCCTGTTGGCGCGCGAGGGCTACCACACGGCGTTCTTCCACGGTGCCAACCGGGGCAGCATGGGATTCCTGGCCTTTGCCAACAAGGTGGGCTTCCAAGCGTACTATGGCCGGCAAGACTATGCCGCCGACCACCGGTTTGGCGGCGATGCCGACTTTGACGGACACTGGGGCATCTGGGATGAGCCTTTCCTGCAATACTGGTGTACGAAGATTGGCGAGATGAAAGAACCCTTCATGACGGCCTGTTTCACCGTGTCGAGCCACACGCCCTACGTCATTCCGGAAAAATACAAGGACGTGTATCCCGAAGAGGGGCTGCCCATCCACAAGTGCATACGCTATACCGACATGGCCATTGGCAAGTTTTTCGAGGCGGCCAAGCAGCAACCGTGGTACAAGAACACCCTCTTCGTGCTGACCAGCGACCACACCAACCTGAGCGACCATGCGCAGTATCAGACCGACATCGGCGGTTTTTCGGCACCGCTCATCATCTTTGATCCCAGCGGAGAGGTGCCCGTGGGCATGCACGACGGCATTGCACAGCAGATAGACATCCTGCCCACCGTGCTGAGTCTGTTGGGCTATGACAAGCCATTCTTGTCGTTCGGTTGCGACTTGATGACCACTCCCGCCACAGAAACCTACGCCGTGAACTATCTCAACGGCATCTATCAGTATTGTAAGTATGGCTATGTGTTGCAGTTTGACGGTCAGCAAACGCGTGGCATCTATGCCTTGGACGACCTGCTGATGCGCCACAACCTGAAAGGGAAGGTGAAGGAACAGCACAAGATGGAGCAAGAACTGAAAGCCATCATCCAACAATACATGTACAGGATGGAGAACGACCAGCTGATGCCCTGACCCCCACAGGCGCACGGCCGGTAGTTTAACGGGGCAGGTCTTCGCATCTGCCCGCTTTAACCGTACTTCACGAGCTTCACAAAACACATGCGCATTTGCTCGAGCGAGCGCATTTGCACGCCAAAATTTGTTTAATTTTTTATCCAAAAAACAGCCTTAAAACAGCCCTTCCCTACTTTCATTCTGGAAAAAATCAATAGGCATGGAGGGTGCATACAAGCAGTTATTGTGGCAAGAAAAATCGATTTTCACCCCCAAATCCTTGTTTTTGCGCCATCAAAAGCAGCATTTAAGCTGGCAATCTGTATGGTCTAAGCAGGTAAAAGCATGCATATTTCACCCTAATAGCAATGCTTTTAGCGTAAAAACGCATGAAAGATGGCCACACATCAATACCATGTCAGCGTAAAACATTAACTATCAACGAAATAAGTATATAGCCTATTTTGGGCGAATTTGCGCCAGCAACCAAAGTTGTTTTGAAATAAGCGAAATATGAAGCGGTGCGTTGTCAAGAAAATTCATCATCATGAACTGTCTTCACCTACATGATGCAGTGGCTGTTGATTACATTAGAATTAACAAACTAATGTAGGGAATTAGCTGGAATTCCCTAAATAGTTGCCATCTTATTCAAAAAGTCTTTTGCTAATAATGATTTATCACGATAAAATAGTATATTTATGCCATAAATAAAAAATGTAACAATACATATAATACAGATATTCAGCAAGTTTCAGACTACAAACAAAAACGTCAACAACCTGTTGACGATTTCAGTTTGTTGTTTCTGATTCCTTGGGGACACCATTGCCGTATCTTAGAAATAATGTGGTGGCAAAATACGCCTTAGAATCATACAAGGAACCAATGGGAATATCAGAATATCAATTGGCCAAACTGTTCCTGAAAGACTTCAAGCCTTCCATGCCGACTATTGAGGAATTGGAAATGGGCTTGAAAGGCAAGAGAAAGTAAATTAATGATTATGTTAAGAAAATATTATAGATTTCATTTGTAACGAACCACTTCTTACCAATGTTTTTCCCACAGATAACGAAACAATTGGTAGAATTGTAAGTTCCCCGCCAAGGCGGCTGATATTCTAAAAATGACTCAATTATTTTGCCTACCAACCGTTTTTTGATAACTTTGTAAATTCAACAGAAATATTCCCCTATGGCACAGAAAGATAAAGGTCTTACACCAATGATGAAACAGTTTTTCAGCATGAAGCGGCAGCATCCCGATGCGCTGTTGCTCTTTCGGTGTGGCGACTTTTACGAGACGTATGGCGACGATGCCATTGAGGGTTCGCGCATCTTGGGCATCACGCTCACGAAAAGAAACAATGGGGGCAATAGTGGCGAAACGGCTATGGCTGGTTTTCCGCACCACGCTCTTGATACCTATCTGCCCAAACTGATTAGGGCTGGCAAGCGCGTGGCTATTTGCGACCAATTGGAAGACCCTAAGAAAAAGCGAGAAGAACTGAAAGGTAAGAAGGGACTTTCGGCCACCGACAAGATGGTGAAGCGGGGTATTACCGAGTTGGTGACGCCGGGTGTGGCGATGGGGGACAACGTGTTGAACTACAAGGAAAACAACTTCTTGGCGGCAGTGCATTTTGGTAAGGCGGCTTGCGGCGTGAGTTTTCTGGACATTTCGACGGGCGAATTTCTCACAGGTGAGGGTACTTATGACTATGTGGAGAAACTTTTGGGCAGCTTTGCACCCAAGGAAGTGTTGTACGACCGTAACAACAAGCGCGATTTTGATACCCATTTTGGCACCAAATACTGTGTCTTTGAATTGGAAGACTGGGTGTTTACCGAGCAGAGCGCACGCCAACGATTGCTGAAACACTTTGGCACCAAGTCGCTGAAAGGTTTTGGTGTAGAACAAATGAAAAGCGGTATCGTGGCTTCGGGCGCCATTTTGCAGTATTTGGAGATTACCCAACATACCAATATCGGGCACATCACGTCGCTTGCCCGCATCGAAGAAGAACGCTATGTGCGGTTAGACAAGTTTACCATTCATTCGCTCGAGCTGATTGACACCATGCAAGAGGGTGGACGGTCGTTGCTGAACATCATCGATAAGACCATCACACCCATGGGAGGACGTATGCTTCGCCGCTGGATGGTGTTTCCGTTAAAGGACGTAACGCCCATTCAACAACGCTTGGATGTGGTGGATTATTTCTTCAAAGACCCCGATTTCCGACAGTTGGTGGGTGAGCAGTTTCAGCGAATAGGCGACCTTGAGCGCATTATCTCAAAGGTGGCTGTGGGCAGAGTTTCGCCCCGAGAGGTGGTACAGCTAAAGAATGCGCTGCAAGCCCTGCAACCTGTGAAGGCTGCCTGCATGAAAGCATCGAACGAAAGCTTGCGGAGAATTGGCGAACAATTGCAACTTTGCGAGACGATTCGTGACCGCATTGAACACGAGATACAACCCGATCCGCCCCTGTTGGTGAACAAGGGTGGGGTGATAGCCGATGGCTATGATACCGAACTTGACGAGCTGCGACAAATATCGCGCAACGGTAAGGATTATCTGATACAGATACAGGAGCGTGAGGTGGAGCAAACGGGCATCGCATCTCTGAAGGTGGGATACAACAATGTGTTTGGGTATTACCTCGAGGTTCGCAACATGTATAAGGATAAAGTGCCGGAGAGCTGGGTTCGCAAACAAACATTGGCACAGGCAGAACGATACATTACCGAGGAACTGAAGGCTTATGAGGAGAAAATATTGGGGGCGGACGAGCGCATCATGATGTTGGAGGACAAGCTGTTTCGTGAACTCATCGTCGACATGCAACCGTACATTCCGCAGATACAGCTTGATGCCAACCTGATAGCTCATTTGGATTGTCTGCTTGGCTTTGCGCAGGTGGCGGAGGAAAATCAGTATGTGCGGCCGCAAATAGACGCCACCGACATCCTCGACATCAAGCAAGGTCGTCATCCAGTCATTGAGATGCAGCTGCCCTTAGGCGAGACTTATGTGCCTAATGACATCTACTTGGATACGGAGAAACAGCAGGTCATGATGATTACCGGACCCAATATGGCCGGAAAATCGGCGCTGTTGCGCCAAACGGCATTGATAGTACTATTGGCGCAGATAGGATGTTTCGTACCTGCGGAGCGTGCGAAGATAGGTTTGGTGGATAAGATTTTCACGCGTGTGGGGGCTTCTGACAACATTTCCTTGGGTGAATCGACCTTCATGGTGGAGATGACAGAGGCGGCAAATATCCTGAATAACGTGACCAACAGGTCGCTGGTGCTCTTCGATGAGTTGGGTAGAGGAACGTCAACCTATGATGGCATCTCTATTGCCTGGGCGATTGTGGAGTACTTGCACGAGCAACCGAGGGCACGGGCGCGCACACTTTTTGCCACACACTACCATGAATTGAACGAAATGGAGAAGCATTTCACGAGGATTCACAATTACAACGTGAGTGTGAAAGAGGCAGATGGCAAGGTTATCTTTATGCGTAAGTTGGAACGTGGCGGCTCGGAACACAGCTTTGGTATTCATGTGGCTGAGATTGCGGGCATGCCCCGAAGCATCGTTAAACGCTCTAATGTAATCTTAAAACAGCTGGAAGCCGATAACAGCGAGGTGGGTTCGGTGGGCAAACCCAGCGTGAAACGCTTGGAAGAGAGCAGGGAAGGCATGCAGTTGAGCTTCTTTCAACTGGACGACCCCGTGCTGTGTCAGGTGCGCGACGAGATACTCGGCCTTGACATCAACAACCTTACGCCCATGGAGGCATTGAACAAACTCAACGAAATCAAGAAAATCATTGGGGCAGAATAACCAGGTGAAATTCTAATATATGAATCAATTATTTTCCTTGGCATTGGCTTTGTGCTTGTCAGTGTCAGCTTTTGCACAATCGGTAGCTACGACAACGAAGGCTCATGATTATCAACCTACGGCAGAGAATATGGCTTCGCGCCAAGCGTTTCAAGACGCTAAGTTTGGTATTTTCCTGCACTGGGGCTTGTATAGCATGTTGGCAACGGGCGAGTGGACCATGACCAACAAGAATTTGAACTACAAAGAGTACGCTAAACTGGCAGGGGGTTTTTATCCTTCTCGGTTCAATGCTGCTGCTTGGGTATCGGCTATCAAGGCGTCGGGAGCGAAGTATATTTGCTTTACCACCCGTCATCATGAGGGATTCTCTATGTTCAAGACTCGGTATTCTGACTATAATATCGTGGATGCAACACCTTTCAAGCACGACATCTTGAAGGAGTTGGCAGACGAATGTCACAAGCAAGGCATCCGACTGCATCTGTATTATTCGCATATCGACTGGTACAGAGAAGATGCAGTGTGGGGAAGAACAGGACGAGGAACAGGGCGTCCCAACCCTCAAGGCAATTGGCAGCATTATTATGCGTTTATGAACAACCAACTTACCGAACTATTAACCAACTATGGAAAGATAGGTGCGATATGGTTTGACGGTTGGTGGGACCAGCAACCCGATTTCGATTGGCAACTGGAAGGGCAATATCAGCTCATTCATCGCTTACAACCTGCGTGCTTGGTGGGTAACAATCATCACACCACTCCTTTCGAAGGCGAGGACATTCAGATATTCGAACGGGATTTGCCTGGTGAGAACAATGCCGGTTTGTCGGGGCAAGATATCAGTAGGTTGCCGTTGGAAACATGCGAAACTATGAATGGCATGTGGGGATATAAGATTACTGATCAGGACTATAAGTCGGACACTACCTTGATACGTTACATTGTCAAGGCGGCTGGCATGAACGCCAACCTGTTGATGAACATTGGACCACAGCCCGATGGTGAACTCCCTGCCGTGGCTTTGGAACGCTTGCAGAAGGTTGGACAGTGGATGAATGTGTATGGAGAAACGATTTATGGCACTCGAGGGGGCATGGTGAAGCCTCACGATTGGGGTGTTACCACGCAGAAAGGCAATCGTCTCTTTGTGCATATTCTGAATCTGCACGACCGTAGTTTGCTTCTGCCCATCGGCAAACAGCGCATCAAGAAAGCCTTTGTCTATGACACCAAACAGCCAGTAAAGGTGGAAAGATGTCAGACAGGTGTGGTGCTTACCTTGCCAACAGCATTGTCGAAGGATTGCATTGACAAGATTATAGAGGTGCAATTTTAGGCAAGTTGAGGTTGAGTCGCCACTGAACTTGTAGCGCATTTTTCCTTGATTTGTTCTTTCACAGGAGCGGTTCTTCCATAAATTTCCTGTGCAAAAAATATTCTAGGAAGGTGTATCACAATTCATCTTTATGGTACACCCTCATTATATATGTCCCGCTTATATTCTCGCTGGTTATATATCGTGATTTTTATTTAAATGGGCAACATGAATTTTCTACGCAGCATGTTGATAACACAAAAAGAGATTGCTGGGTAAAAATGAAAGAAGGAGGTAAACGCTGATGACTAACGTTTACCTCCTACTTGATGGATGTGTGTGGATTTACCTTCTGTCAGGCACCACGCACGTATTTATCTTCCACCGTTATTCCATCGATCTTGCTCCCAATCCTCGTCATCCGAGTAGTCGAAGTCGGCCTTCTTGGCTCCCGCAGCATCGTCTTCGTCTGATGCGACTACATCCTTCAATAGGTCTTCGGCGTTGATTTTAATTATGTCGATGAGGGGCTGTTGATATATCTTCTTCATTTGTTTGCTTATTTAATGATTTTCTTTCCGTTCTGAATGTAGATGCCTTGAGGGAGGAGTTGTAGATTTCCCGTTGGGCTAACCATGCGTCCGTCGATGGTGTAGATGGGGGCATGTGATGGTGTGTTATCCTTAGTATCGATTTGCTCAATACCTGTCACCGATCCATCCCAAAGCTTGAATTCAATACTTTTCGCCAAGCTTCCAGCTGATTGCATGGAGCGCAGGTAGGCGCGGAAAGGCTTAAACGAAGCACCGGTAGACTTCACATAATTGAATTTCTGTGTATTGAAGCCAAAAATGTAATTCGTGTATTCTCCGTCTTTGGCTGGTAAGTTGCGATATTGGTAGGTTCCGATGAAGTCACCATCAGCAATCTTGCTGGCTGGTATCTGCTTGTTGGAGAATTCCAGTGGTGTTTCATGCGCTGTCGTGATAGCTGCCTGTGGTTCTATCAGATAAGGTTTGTCGGCCTCTGTTGCTGTAACCTCCTTAAATGTAGCCTTGTTGCCTGTGGCATTCATGAACTCGTATGCTTTTGATACGTTGAATTTGGACAGCTCTGTTTCGTCCATTGCGAAAGGCAGACAGATGGTAGACATGCTGTGATATTTGCCGTTGGCATCTTGCTGGCGCACATAATTACGATCAAACCATACTTTATCAGCCGTAAAGCCTTCCTTTACACCAAAGGTATAGCCGCTCTTCATGTATTGTTCCTTGTTGTCATTGAGCCATGCTCCTGTATGTACAAAGCAGTGTTCGTCATTACTGTCAATTTGGCGCACGCCTTTGTCGGTGAGGTAGAGCAATGGAGTTCTACCGTTTATAACCACATTGCAGGGGTGTTCGTGCCCGGCATGTCCCAATGTTGTTGCGGGATTTACCTTAACTACACGATTGAGGTTGGCACCACGGTCGAAGAGACTGAACTTGTTTTCTGCTGACAGGTCTAACCATGACTCGTCAATATTCTTGTCTGCTTTGGTGAATTGGAGTCTGTTGGCCGATGTCTGGTAGAAGCCTGGTTGGTCTGGTCTCCATAGCAAGAACACGTCACTTACTTCGAAAGGCTTGTCAGATGTAAGCACAATCCATACGCGTGCTTCAATGTCGGTCATGTCGGCAGATGCCTGGTTGAGTTGAATAGGTGCCTCCAGCTTGACCCATCCGCCGTTGCCGTTGCGTTTGAGGAAATCTACGCGCCCGTTGGGGTTCACAGTTCCATAGGCAGTGTTTCCTTCTGTTCTGTTGTCAATGCCTACGCCAGCCACGCGTCCCCATTCCCATGTTACGGGAACTTCCTGATTGGTGGTATTGTCAAAGTATTTATAGTTCATCTCTATGATGCTCCCTTTTTCAGCTCGCACAATGGCTTGTGTAAGAGCATATAGCTTTTCGTTGTCCTTGTCCTTGAACAGGTTTAGTGGAATGGTTGTGCCGAGTGTCAGCTGATACTTTTGACTCATTTCGTTGAGAGGAGACTTAACTACGCTCTTGCTGTCCACCTTTCCTGTCCAGTCGAGTGCATCTTCCACATACTCGTTCCTGGCAGTCCACATGCCGTCTCCCACAAAGTGAGTAAACTCATCCCAAACTGGGTTCAAGAGATAGGTTCCGTCGCCTCTGTCTAACATGTAGGTCACGCTCTTGTTCTGTTGCCGGTTGTTTATGTCAAACCTGTTCCACAGGTTGGTGCGATAGTTGCGCACGTTACCTTCTGTAGTGCTGTAGCATTTGGCTTGCTCGTCCAGCGGGAGGCGAATGCGCAGTGTCTCAAGTATTTCTCCATTTGGCTTTTGGAAGAATATCTTGATGCTACGCTGCAAGTCGAGATTCCACCAAAATCCTCCTGGGGTAACTGGCTCGTCAGGTAACATCACTAGACCCTCGTTCTCATCATCAACATATGCATTGTAGTAGTGAAAGTGGGGGAAATACTTTGACTGTGATGACACATCGCCAGCGTAGTTTCCGTTTGCATAGTACAAAGAAACTTGAACAGTACCTGAGGATTGGAACCAGGGTATGTTAGATGCAGGGTCGTCATCGCCTGCTCTTCCGATGCGCATACCAAAATCAGCCCACTCTGCATTTGCGATGCGGTTGGTCACGCGTTTGTTGCGGAACGAGAAGGTTATCTTTCCTTGCGCATAGCCATTGTAGTTGTAGCCACCCATTGAAAAGGTGGTGGGATGACGCTTAGTTGTGTAGGTGTACAGCCACTCGGTTTGGTTTGCATTCAGTGTCCACTTGTAGTCACCAGCCTTGGCTGTGACAGCGCACAATAATGCAATACTCATGATTAATAATGTGTGTAAATGTTTTCTTTTCATCATTGAGTCTTATTTGAGTTTTAAACTATGCAAAAGTATTTATAATTTATGTAAACGGTTTTACCCCCCCCCATTTTGTTAACAACATTTAACGATTAAAGCCAGCCGGAACATGCTTTTTTTGAGACAGAAGAAAACAAATAAGTTGAAGGGAACGCCAATAGCTACACCGCTATATTGAACAGCCAAATTATGAAATTGTAACTTTTAGAGAGACTAAAAAAGTTACACGCACGGTGGGTTGGCGTTGATAGTTTGCGAAAAGTACTCCCACCGGGAATCGAACCCGGATCAAAGGTTTAGGAAACCTACGTTCTATCCATTTAACTATGGGAGCGAATCTGCGTCTGCCGCAGCATTGTGTGGGTGTGCAAAGATAAACATTTTATTAGTTCGACCCAAATAAAAGCCCCACTTTTCTATTTGACAGGCTATGGCCACCCCAGCGTTACGTTCGTTAAAATCAAGGATAGACGGAAAGCATTCGGATAGAAAACACATAGACAGAAATTGAAGCTATTGTGCGCTTTTTTTACCAATAAACGCCCCAAAAACGGCACATTGAAACTTTCAATCTAGAAAAAATTAATAGGCAAACAGGCGACAAACAGGAGGTAAATTAAGAAGAAAAATAGTTTTTTACCCCAAAATTCTTGTTTTTTATCGATTAAAAGCATCATTTAGGGTGGCAATAGATAAGGTTTAAGAGTGCAAAAGCATGCAAATTGCACCCTTGAAGCAATGCTTTTAGCCTACAAAGGCATGTTAGATTGCTATACGCAGCGATGCCACAGACGTAAACTGGTCATAATGAACAACATAGGAAGATGGCATTTTTAGGGCAAATTTGCGATACAAGGCAGGTCTGTTTTGAAATAAGCGAAATATGAAGAGATAGGTTGTCAAGAAAATTCATAGCGGTGTGGCACGGTGAAATGAGCCTGTTAATGAGTTAATTTAAGTAAAATTTACACAAAAAGGATGTATTTGGCGCAATTGATGAGATTATCATTCAAGCATTCAGACCTGGTGTGGCCTATCTCTAATCGTAATCCTAAATTGAAACCAACAGAGGGGTATCAATACTAACCTGGGGTTGAAAGAATTTATCATCATTGAGAAAGGAGGGAGTGAGAAACCCTCCTTTTTTGTTTTTTACATTCTTATAAGTGCGCTGAAATGATTATCTTTGCAGAAAGTTAAACTGGTTATTGAACGATTAGTAATCATTTTTATGAAGAAATCATTGAAGAGTTTACTCTTGACCTGTGCCCTTTTGGCATCACAAATGAACTATGCTGCAGATGTGGAGAGTCATATCAGTTTGAAACAACCGGGAAACAAGGCCGTTACTTATACCTTAACCGATCGCAATGGGAAGCTCGAGGCCTCTGCTCCATTGCCTTTAACCCTCACCAAGACGGTGAGTCGCAACGAACAAGATGAGGTGTATGGTTGTGCATGGCATCGGTCATGCCCATCCATGCTGCGCTGGTCTACCGCAACCCCGTCATCATCTTCGCTCCATCGCAAGATAGAACGGAGTACATCATAGAAACTTTAATCAATACATCTTATGACCTATACTAAATTGTTCAAATCTTTCATCGTTGCCACAGCGTTTTTGTTCTTACCAGGACATGGCATGATGGCTCAGTCAAAAGACGTTTCAGCGCAATTGACGCGCTATGTCAATCCTTACATCGGCACGGGTGGACACGGACATGTGTTCCTCGGAGCCAATGTTCCCTTTGGTGCCGTGCAGTTAGGCCCCACGCAAATCACACGCGGGTGGGACTGGTGCTCGGGCTATCATTACAGTGACTCGCTCATCATTGGCTTTGGTCACACCCATTTGAGTGGTACCGGCATTGGCGATTTGGGCGACATTGCCTTCTTGCCAACATTCGATGCCAAGACCTACACCGATCGTTTCTCGCACGATGGCGAGTATGTGCGCCCCGGTTATTACACCGTTCGCCTGGCCGACAGCAAGATACTGGTCGAATTGACGGCTACCCAGCGTGCGGGCATGCATCGTTATACCTTCCCACTCAGCAGTAAAGAGCCTCTTTTGAAAATCAATCTCAAACAAGGCATTGGTTGGGATAAGATGACCAAATGCCAGTTGACGCAGGAAAACAGCACGACGGTGAGTGGTTATCGTTACTCAGAAGGCTGGGCAAAAGACCAGCGCATTTATTTCTTTGCCGAGTTTTCGCAGCCTTTGAAGCTCAAGGAAATGCAGGGCGACAGCGTGGGCGTCTTCTCCTTAGGGCAGAACATGAAGCCACTGTTGGCGCGTGTTGGCATCTCGGCCGTGAGCGTTGACAATGCCAAAGCCAACCTGCGTGCCGAAATCAAGGACTGGGATTTTGACCGAGTTGTTGACAACGCCGATGCTGCCTGGAACAAAGAACTTGGCAAAATCAAGGTAGAAACCGCCGATCTCGATGACAAAACCATCTTCTACACGGCGCTCTTTCACACCATGACGGCTCCTTCCATCTTCTCAGATGTCAATGGTGAGTACCGAGGCAGTGATGGTAAGATTTACAAAGGCGACTTTACCAACTACACCACCCTATCGCTTTGGGATACCTATCGCGCGGCTCATCCGCTGATGACCATCATCCATCCCGAGAAACAGCGTGACATCGCTCAGACCTTCCTGCACATTTTTGAGCAGCAAGGCAAGCTACCCGTGTGGCATCTCGTTGGCAATGAGACCGACTGTATGGTGGGCAACCCCGGCATTCCCGTGTTGGCCGACATCGTTCTCAAGGGATTTGACGTGGATAAGCAGGCCGCTTTCAAGGCCATGCGTACCTCTGCCATGCTCGATGAACGCTCCCTGGACAACCTGAAGAAGTATGGTTACATTCCATGGAACAGCGATTCTACCTACGAAACAGTCGCCAAAGGGCTGGAATACGCCTTGGCAGACGCCTCTGTGGCCAAGGTAGCCAAGCTGGTTGGTGCCAAGAAAGATTATCGGTACTTCCTGAAACGCAGCCTATCGTATCAATATTACTTTGATAAGAAGACCGGTTTCATGCGCGGCGTGGCCAATGGTAAGTTCCGTGAGCCATTCAATCCGTTCCATTCCTCCCACCGCAACGACGACTATACCGAGGGAAATGCCTGGCAATACACATGGCTCGTGCCTCATGATGTGCCTGGTTTAATCAAACTTTTCGGCGGTAAGCAGAAGTTTGTCACCAAGCTTGACTCGCTGTTCACGGTCGTTGGCGACCTCGGGGCCGATGCCTCACCAGACATCTCGGGACTCATTGGCCAATATGCGCATGGCAACGAACCCAGCCACCACATTATATATATGTACAACTATGTGAACCAGCACTACAAGACGGCTGAGAAGGTACGCGAGGTACTGAAGACTATGTACCATAACGACTTCGATGGTCTGAGCGGAAACGAGGACGTTGGACAGATGTCGGCCTGGTACATTCTTTCGTCCATGGGCATCTATCAGGTGGAACCCTCTGGCGGAAAGTATATGTTTGGCTCGCCTTTGTTTGACAAGGCTGAGGTGAATGTGGGCCATGGCAAGACGTTTACCATCCTGGCGCATGGCAACAGTCCGAAGAATGTGTATGTCAGCCATATCAAGCTCAACGGAAAACCCTACAACAAGCTGTACATCGATTACAAGGACATCATGGCCGGCGGCACGCTGGAGTTCTTCATGACCGACCGTCGCCCATAAACATCAACTGCGGTTTTGTTTTTTTGATATTGAAAACATGATGGATGTTTGGTAGCCGGGCAATTTCCTGCCTACCAAACATCCATCACGTTTTAGTTACGTTTTATTCCTCTCCCGTCTCGTCTTTCTTCATCTCAGAAAGCAGGTAGTAAGCACCCGACTGCACGATGCGTGAAAGATGATCTGCCGGCTCCTTGGTCTCTATGGCCACGAGGTTGCCTTCTTCCTTCACCTTCTTGACCATCGTGGGGACAAAATGCCAGTTGTTCCCTTCCTTTGCCGCCGTGAAGATATAGGATTTTCCATCCACTTCAACGATGGCATCAGACGAAACGGCTTTCGTCCTTTCGCTACTTGTCGCAATCTTCGCCTGAACATACATCCCTACTATCAGTTCCGTGTGCTGCCCATCCAAACGAACACGCACGTCTACCGTTTGCGTTTCGGCTCTGAAAGTCTTGCCTATGGAGTACACTTTTCCCTTGCAGGCGGTTCCGTCAGCATGAACAATCTTCAGTGCCACATCCTGTCCCACCTTGATTTTCGGCACGTCACGTTGGAATACCTGCAATTCTGCATACATGTTGCTTGTGTTAGCAATCTTCATCATAGCCATCTCGGGCGAGACATATTGCCCCGTTTGCACGTTGATTTGTTCCACCGTGCCGTTGATGGGACTTCTCAAAGCGATGGCCAGCATTGGTTTTCCCTTGCGAAGGGCAGACGTACTGATGCCCAGTTGTTTGAGTTGTGCGGCAAGCATCTGCACCTGACCGCTCACGGTTTGCAGCTCCGACTTCGTGCGGTCGTAGTCTTTGCCGGCTCCTACACCTTCGTTCAGCATCATGGTCTGGCGGTCAAACTCTTTTTTCAGGTATCTCTGTCGGTTCAATGCCGAGAAATAATCCGTCTGAAGGTTTACCAAATCAGGATGAGACAGATAGGCCACCACCATTCCTTTGGTCACAGATTGCCCTTCACGAACCAATATTTGTTTGACGTTACCGCCCATTTGCGGGGTTATGGTTGCCTCGCTCTGTGGGTCAACGGCCAGCTTTCCATTGACGTCCACGCTGCTGATGAGCATCGTGTCGGCGACGTTCCCCACCTTGATGCCTAACTTTTTCACCTGTTCATCGGTAAGTTCCACCTTTGTCATGCTGTCCGATGACTGTTTTTCTTGTTCGTCAGCGTCCTTAGTTTGCTTGCCACAAGCTGCCAAAAGGACGATGAGCGAAAGGATGAGATATGCTTTTGTTTTCATTTTTTAAATGGTTGGATATTGTAAATTGATGATTGTGTTGATGAATTGTTCGTATGCTTCCCAATAATCCAGTTCGGTTTGCACGGCATCACCCATGGTCTGAATGAATCCGATGTAATCGGTTGCACCCAGTTTGTACGCAGAAGACGCACCACGTTGCTGCGCCCTGGCCGTGGGAAGAGCTGTTTCTCGGTAATATTGCAGTTTGTGACGCCACTTCTGGTACGCTGTCTGCAAGCGTGCTTGGTTGTCACCCAGTTGCTTTTTCAGCAAGTCAAGCTGCGTGTTTTCGATGTCCCTGTCCAGGGCGGCAGCCTTTTGTCGGGCCTTGTACGAACGTCTGAACAACGGAACACTCACGCCTACGTCGAATGTCCAGTAGCCGTTTTTGTCGCCAATACGCTGTGTACCACCCTCCACGAAGAATGCCGGAAGCCCTTTGGATCTTTCCAGTCGGATGTTTTCTTCGGCCAATTTGACCCTCTCCGACTGACAAGTCAATACGGGATTTGCACTGCCTGCTACCTCTCCAAGCGTCTCGTCTGGAGCCGTAGTGGGTTCATAGAGTCCCTCTCCCAGCCACCGTGACAAGGCTTTCAGTGCCACTTGGTAATCAAATACCGACTGTTTGAAGTTTTCTTTGGTTTCAACAGCCTTCTTCTTGGCGGCCAGATAAGCCAACTTCGACGTTTCCCTGGCCTCGTAACGCACTTTCGCCGCATGCTCAAAGTTCTGGTAGATAGAGTCTATCATGGCATGTACGTTCATCCTTTGCCTTAGAATATAAGCCTGCGCATAATCGCGGTAAACGGCTTTGCGCAATTGATATTCGGTGAGATTCATCTCCGCACGAGCCACATTCACCTTTTGGTGCTGGGTGCGCACGCGCTGTTTGTTCCCCAGTATGTCAATGTTTTGCCTGACAGACAACAGGGTAAAGGTGGCGTCATTGCCTCTTCCAAGCTCATCTACCCCTGCTGACAGTTCAGTAAGTCCCACCTCGCTCACGCCTTTGACCATGGTCTCTTCACGACTGACACCCATCCGTGCCAGACGAATGCTTGGATGATATTGCTCAGCCAGCTGCAGGGCTTGTTGCAAACTCACTGGCTGCTGAGCCTGCATACCGCATGGTGCCAGCAGTGCCAGCATCAGGACAAAGCCCGCTTTGGGTATCCTATGGGCAGTTTTTCGCTGCGCTTTCTCTTCCAAAGCGTACAATAAAGGAACGACAAGCAAGGTAAGCAGCGTAGCCGTGAACAGTCCGCCGATGACCACAGTGGCCAAAGGTCGCTGTACTTCAGCACCTGCCGACCCCGACACTGCCATGGGCAGGAAACCCAACATGGCGGCCGTGGCCGTGAGAAGGATGGGGCGGATGCGCTCTTGCGTACCCTTGATGATTCTGCGGTTGATGTTGTTCATACCTTCTTTCTTTAACGAATTAAAACGATTGATGAGTACCAGACCGTTGAGTACGGCCACCCCGAAGAGCACGATGAAGCCCACTCCGGCCGAGATGGAGAAGGGCATGCCCCGCAACAGCAAGGCCAATACGCCGCCGACCGTGGCCAGCGGAACCGCCATGTAAATCATGAGGCTCTGCTTGAGCGATTTCAAGGCGAAATAAAGTAGCACGAAAATCAGGAGCAGGGCGATGGGTAAGACGATCATCAAGCGATTCTTGGCCTCCTGAAGTTTCTGGAACTCACCGCCATACGCCAACCGATAGCCAGCCGGCAGACGCAGTTGCTGATCGAGTTTATCCTGTATCTCATCCACAACCGACTGCACATCCCGTCCTCTGACGTTCACCCCGACATAGATGTTGCGCGAAGTTTGCTCGCGGGAAATCTGCATGGGCCCCGACTCATAATCAATTTGTGCCACCTCGCTCAAGGGTATCTGTGCCCCGCTGGGCAGCGGTATGTAAAGTTGGCGCAGGTCGTTGATACTCTTCCGGTAAGCGTCAGAGAGCCTGATGACAAGGTCAAACCGTTTCTCACCCTCAAACACCGACCCTGCCGAACTTCCGGCAAATGCGCTGCTGACATAGGCATTGAGGTCATCGATGTGCAAACCGTATTGCGCCACCCGCTGCCTGTCGTACTTCACCGTAATCTGCGGCAGTCCGTCCGTGCGCTCAAGGGTCACATCCTCGGCTCCCTCTATCCTACTGATGATGCTCACCATCCGCTCACCCAGTTCGCCGAGTTTGTCGAGATCGTCACCATAAAGTTTCACGGCTACATCCTCTCGCACTCCCGTGAGCAGCTCGTTGAAACGGAGGGCCACCGGCTGTGAGAACGAGAAGTTGAGCCCCGGCAGGATTTGCAATTTGTCTTTGATTTTTTCTATCAATTCTTCTTTGGTCTTGGCCGATGTCCATTTGCTGCGATCTTTCTCCAGAATGATAAAGCTGTCCGTGTAGTCAAACCCCATCGGGTCGGTGGGTATGTCGGCCACCCCAATGCGTGCGCATACGGTTTTGATTTCCGGAAAATTCTGAAGCAGCAAGCGTTCCACCTCTCCCTCGCGCTTGATGGTTTCCGAGAGCGAACTACCGGGGCGGAGGAAGGTTTGCATGGCGATGTCGCCCTCATCGAGTTCAGGCACAAATTCGCCTCCCATCCGCGTGAAAGCGAATGCGGCAGCCAGAAACAAAGCAGCGGCAGAAACAAGTACCATCTTTTTATGACGCAGGGCATACAGCAGCAGCGGGTGATAAACATGTATGATGCGCCCCGTCACACGGTTGCCCACGCGCTGCAAGCGGCGTTCCATCCGCGCCAACCTTCCGTCCTGGTGGCTCAGTGGACGAATGAGCAAAGATGAAATCATCGGCACATACGTCAGACACAGAATGATGGCTCCCAGTACGGCGAACGAGAAGGTGTAGGCCATGGGGGAGAACATTTTTCCGCTGACGCCAGAGAGAAAGATGATGGGGGTGAACACGATGAGGATAATCAGCTGACCGAAGAAGGCCGAATGCATCATCGAAGAGGCGGCCTCGAAGGCAACGGCGTTCATGCCGCCCCGTCCCAGTTGGCTGTGTTTCTTGATTCTTTTCTCCATTTCGAACACCGTTCCTTCTACGATAATCACCGCCCCATCAACGATAATTCCAAAGTCGATGGCCCCCAGGCTCATCAAGTTGGCGCTCACGCCGAAGAGCCGCATCATGATGAGGGCGAACAGTAAGGACAGCGGGATGACCGATGCGGCGATGACACCTCCGCGCAAACTTCCCAACAACAGCACCAACACGAATATCACGATGAGCGCGCCTTCTGTCAAATTGCGCGCGATGGTACTCGTTGTACGCTCGATAAGATCGGACCGATCGAGAAAAGGTTTGATGTCGATGCCGTCTGGCAGCGACTTTCTGACACTCTCCATGCGCTCCTTCACCGCCCTGACCACCTTGTCAGAGTTGGCACCCTTAAGCATCATGATCATGCCCCCGACTGCCTCATGACCGTCTTGCGTGAAAGCGCCGTACCTCACTTGTGAGCCAAAGCCCACCTTGTCGGCTACGTCGCGCACGAGAACAGGGGTGCCGTTGACATTCTTCACCACGATGTTCTCAATGTCGTCAACCGACTTCACCAGTCCTTCGCCCCGGATGAAGCTGGCCATGTGGTCGCGCTCTATGTAAGCACCGCCCGTGTTGACGTTATTCTTTTTCAGGGCTTCGTACACCTCGCCCACGCTCACGCGCATGGCGTTGAGCCGCTGGGGGTTGAGGGCCACCTCGTATTGCTTGATGCTTCCGCCAAACGAGTTGACCTCCACCACGCCCGGAATCATGGACAGCTGGCGCTTCACAATCCAGTCTTGAATGGTGCGCAGCTCCTGCGTACTGTAACGGGCGGTGTCTTTGGGAACAAGGGTGTACTGGTAAATCTCGCCCAGTCCCGTGCTGATGGGACCCATCGCGGGCGTTCCGAATCCCTCCGGAATGTCCTCGCGCACCTCTTCCAGCTTCTCTTGCACCAGCTGGCGGGGCAGGTAAGTGCCCATATCTTCTTTGAAAACGATGGTGACAACAGACAGGCCGAAGCGTGAGATGGAACGGATGTCTTCAACGCCGGGCAGGTTGGACATGGCCAACTCTACGGGGTAGGTGACGAACTGCTCGATGTCGGCCGTCGAGAGATTTTCAGAAACCGTGATGACCTGCACCTGGTTGTTCGTGATGTCGGGCGTGGAGTCTACGTTGATGGTTTGCAGTGAATATATCCCACCGCCGATGATGGCCGCCAACAGGAGTACCACCAGAAATTTATGTTGAATGGAAAAATAGATAATCTTGTTAATCATAACCTTGGTATGAACATGTACGACTTACTGCGGAACAGTTGTTGACAACTGCTCTGCCACTCGATAAAAACAATGGGTTATGGGCGGTTCTATAAATTAGCTTTGACAGATTGTGAGACTATTTTTGAGGTCAATTTGTTCGTGAGTGAAGGAGTATAGCGAGCTATACGACTGAACGAACAAGCAAATTGAACCAAAAAGAGTCCACAAGATGACAAAACGTAAAAAGACTGACGTAAAAAAACTTTACGGTGGTAATTTATAGAACAGCCCTTATGATAAGGCGGGAGGTCCCCTTCGTCCACTTGAGGCTACATGCGCCTCAAGCAACCGGGCGATGGGTTCGGGCGTTTCGCCAACTGGCGAGACTTCCAGCACGTGCGGGTGCGTGTCGGCAGCGTAGGCATACAGCCAATGAGGCTGCTGCTGCGCCACTTGTATGACGGGTTGCACATCTGCATCGTCCTTAACAATGTGTCTGATTTGCTCTACAGGACAGTTGTCTGCCTGCGATTCCTGCCCGGAAGAATGATGGTGGGTGTGGCGGTCATTGATTTGGCCGTCTGTCTCGCACCTCTCTTCCACAAAACAAACGTTGCTCAGGTGGTGATGATGAGGCACGGCCAACACCAGCAACACCA
>OBRT01000032.1_pt1 | contig 67762 bp, 58 predicted proteins | sample 1494891 | NCBI WGS metagenome assembly OBRT01 (sample SAMEA3360688, study PRJEB22359) | human gut metagenome | biome: ENVO:urban biome; feature: ENVO:human-associated habitat; material: ENVO:feces | place: Bangladesh | collected 2011 | reverse complement strand
TTAACGAAATGCACACGACGAATTTAGGCGACCACTTATCGACTAGTTTAATGGCAGGCGAAACGCTTACTTTTACGAAGATTGGTATAGGTGCGGGCGACCCAATAAGCAGGGAGCAGGTAAAGGAGATGACTACGCTTATTGATCCAAGGGCGTACTTCCCCATAAACGAGGTGATCGACAAGAAAGACGGAACTGTGGTAGTTCGCAGTACTCTTATCAACGAGAACATTGAGGAGCGCTTTTATATCAAAGAAATTGGGATTTATGCTCAAGATCCAAACCGTGGCGAAATTCTTTACGGGGTAATTGCCTGCGGAGATGCTGCGGACTTATTTAGTGCAAAGACTGACAAGCTATTAAGCATAACGAATGACATATTGGTTAAGGTGACTGACGCTAAGAATGTTACGTTCGTAATTGATGATAGCTTGGTATGGGCGACTAAGCAGGATTTACTTAACTTAGCTGGAACTGGTCGAAGTGATGAGACGGTAAAGAAGAATGCGGACGACATAAAGGCCTTGGATTTAAAAATAATGATGCTAGGAACGCAAGGCGGAATGGGCGGACTAGACGAAAATACTGGACTGATAACGTTCGAGAAGCTAGCTGAAAATGAAGAGTTTTGGGGCTACTACGACGAAGATAAAAGAAGGCTGGTGGGATAATGGCGGAAGAAATAAAATTACCATTGATCTCGTCGGCTTTTTTAAATGTAACTCAGAAGTGCAATCTAGCTTGCAAATACTGCTTCGTATGTCAACAGCCTAAGGAGATTACTTATGAGGTGGCTCAAGATGCGGCGAAGTTCTTGGCACGTAACGCGCTAGAAAGCGGAACAAGACCATCTATTAACTTCTTCGGTGGCGAGCCTATGCTTAGGTATCATGACATAATAAAGCCTTTAACTGAATGGATTAGGGACGTCTACGGCGATAGTTTTGATTTATCTCTTACTACTAATGGCACGCTGCTTACTGAGGAGATTATGGAGTTCTTTGATGAGAATAATATCGGCATGCTATTTAGTATTGATGGCGATAAAAAGACGCAAGATATAAACAGGCCTTATCATAGCGGCAAAGGTAGCTTTGAGAGCTTAGAGCCTGTTATTGACTTAGTACTTAAATATCACCCGAATATGACGTTCAGGGCGACTGTAGACCCGCCAACGCATAAAGAATTGTTTAATAACTATATGTTTGCTGTTAGGAAAGGATATACTAACAGCTTTTTTATACCTAACTCATTTAGTGATTGGAGCGATGAGGAGCTTGAGGAGCTTGACAAAGAGCTTGACAAGATTTGCGATTATTATATAGCTGAATTAAAAGCAGGGAGAAAGCCGATGAGCTTTAGCCATTTTGATAGGGCTAGAGCTGATATTAAGAGAATTGCTAAGCTTAAGGATAGTGATTATCGTGAAGATGGTAAAGGGCTGCCTGCTTGTGGGCGCTGCGGCTTAGGAGCTAGCAGATTTGCAGCGATTGGTATTACTGGCAATATTTATAGCTGTCAAGAAATGGTTGAAAATCCGGAGGTTGGCGACAAGTTTAAGATAGGCAATATATATAGCGGGATTGATGATACTAAGAGGTTAGAGCTTGCTAATAGCTTTGATACGCAGAATGCGATATGTAGCAAGAAAGAGTATTGCGAGACTTGCATTAAGCGCAGGATATGCGATGGGGGCTGCAGCATAAATAACTACTTTAAAAATAAGGATTTACACATTCAAGATTATGTAATGTGTTGGTACGAGCGTGCGTGCATTGAAAAAGCATATAGAATTATGTTAGAAGAAAAGAAAGGGGTGTTAAAATGGCACTAAAAGAAGACGATATAAAGGATTTAGGGCTGGATATAGGCGAGGAGAATGTACCTCAGGCGGTTGGTGGATGGGACTGCTGTGAACATGGATGTGAAAATCAATGTCAAGAATATTGCGAAAGTTACACCCAAGGGTGCGCTTCAGGGTGTCAAAGCACCTGTTTGGTAAGCTGTCAAGGATGTGAGGATCACTGTGAGAGGTTTTGTCAAAATGGCGAGTGTGGTTCATGCCAAAGCTGTCAAACTTGCCAAACAGGATGTCAAGTAGCTTGTCAAGATGCAGCACAAAAGAATAGTGCGCCAAATGCACCATCATCTATTAGCGTACCATCAAGCGTAAAAGGTGGCGAGACTATCAATATAACGTGGGGAGCTGCAACGGATCCAGACGGTAACTTAGCAGGCTATATACTAGATAAAAAGACTGACAGCGCAGGCTTTAGTCAAATATACAAAGGCTCATCAAGAAGCCTTTCAGATACCATTGTCGTGGGTTCAAATACTGTACAATATAGAGTTAGAGCGTACGACAGCTATGGTAAGGTAAGTAGCTATAAAACGTCAAATATTATCACGGTTACAAATAACAGCGCGCCAGAAATATCAGGTAGAGATGAAGACTTAGGCGGCAAGAAAGCGCCATTTAAAATCAATCTAAGCGTAGCGGATAAAGATAGCGATACTGTAAACGTGGTAGCTAAGCTTAACGGCTCTATAGTCAAGACTATTAACAATATTAAATTAAATACTAACTACGAGATTGAGATTGATGCTGCAAGATTTAATGCGCTTGCACTTAACGCAAGAAATGAAATAGAGATCTCGGCGACTGACAGCAAGGCGACAAGCTATAGACGTTATACATTCGCAAGGGTAAACAGTGCGCCTGAAATAACGCTAGAAAAGGCTATATTCGGTGAACAAGACAAACCTTTTAGCTTTAAATACAAAGTTACAGATGCAGAGAATGACGCGTGCTCGGTTAGGATTTTATTCGGTTCTAAGGTGCTAGATTACAAAAAAGATGTAGAGCTAGGCAAAGAGCAAGCATATACATTTAGCAAGCTAGATTTTGCTAAGATACCTGCGGGCGAGATATCCATCAAGATTGAAGCGACTGATGCAAATGATGGTGTATCATCAAAGATTGTAACGTTTAACAAGACTATAAACGGCTGCGGCTATGTGTTTAAAAAAGAGACAGCGGCTAAGGCTAGTCAAGCGATAGTATCGGTATCGCGTAAGATTGATGAAAAATCAACATTTAAGGCGTATGTATGTAACAATGCAAACGACGCTAATCCAACGTGGGAAGAAGTAACAGACATGATGGAAAAGATATACACGCTTAAGAACGCTACAAAGACGGCTGCAAAATGGGCGTTCGGTCTAAAGGTTGAGGTAGTAAGAGGTAAGGACGCGGGCGATAGTTACTTAAATGCTATAGGTTATAGCTATAGATAGGGGTGATTAGATGATAACGATATTAAAAGAGGCAGAAGTAAAGGGCACGGTGGAATTTATACCATCGGCGGTAAACTTAAAAGAGCTGTCGGATGCGGCGCTTGAAATGACAATGGATAACGCGGATAAGCTGGACGAGATAAAGGCGTCCATTGACGTGATTATGATGTCGATAGCAGAATTACAAGAAGCGCACGATGCAGCTGAAGAGCCAGCGCCAAGTGAAGAGCCAAAAGAGAAAGGAGACGGTGAAGATGTCGAAAACAAGAATTAAGGTGTATGCGTACTTAGTATTTAATGAGTTAAGAACTATTGACGAAGTACCAAAGAAATTTAGAAAAGAAGTAGAAGCAGAAGTTGAGAAAATGAAGCAAGGGATATTTTTCGAGTAGTAGGTGAGCAAGATGGACGACAAACAATGCGAAGTATACAGAGACAGGGTAAATGAAAAGCTTGAGCAACATGATAAAAGGCTTGACTCTCACTCATCAAGGCTAGATGAACTTGAACACTATAGATATACAATCGATGAGAGGATAAGCAATCTAACACAAAAGGTTGATGATATAGCGAAAAGTGTCAAGAATTTTACAGGCTTAGTCATAGGCGGCTGGATAGGCCTCATCATCTTTTTAATTCAACAGGCAATGACGAGGTAGGTGCTTATATGGAAAGAAAGATAATTAAGAGAATGAGCCCCAACCATTTCAATGGGCGCGGGGGCGAGATACCTATAATGATAGTTAACCACATAACTGAGGGCGCTGTAGCAGGCGCTGTCAGTTGGTTATGTAATCCAGAATCTAAGGCGAGTGCGCACTATGTAGTCGCAAGGAATGGCGATATATATCAACTAGTGGACTTACGCAATGGCGCTTGGTGTAACGGAACGTCGATATATTCTAAAGGCAAGTACTATTATAAAAATAGCACGAACTCTATAGTCAGAGGTAAGGCTGTCAATGCAAACCTCTTTACAGTATCAATCGAGCATGAGGGCTACAGTTATCAAGAGGGACGCGGCGCACTAACTGAAGAACAATTTCAAGCGACATTATGGCTGCATAAGCATATTATCAACGAAGTTAAAAGTATATACGGACACGATATAGTTGTGGATCGTGAGCATATAATCGGTCATTATGAGGTAGCGCCTAAAGAAAAGCCAAACTGCCCAGGAAAATTATTTCCGTGGGATAGACTGATGAATGGCTTGCAAAATAAAGGGAGCGGAGCTATGGATAATAATAGAGTTAAATTTGATTTTAATAGTAAAAAGTTTACAGTAGACGGCAAGTTGATAGACGGACATAACTATGTACAAGCGCGCGAACTATTGGAAAAGCTAGGCTATAAAGTTGGCTGGGATAAGGCGCTTAGAGAAATAAAGATAAAATGAAGTTTAGTAAGTGGATAGTGGCGATGATTATCGCGATGAATGCGTTATTCTGCGTGGCGGTGCTATATATCAATTATAGAGGCTTTTACGTGAGCGATGCGTTAATAGCTGCGTGGTTCGGTTTTACAACGGCTGAATTATGGGGCTTAGCGTTCATCAAGGGCAAAGAGATAAAGCATGCAGATAGCGATTGCGATATTGAAATTGACGAAGATTTGAAAGGGGAAGATATTGATGGATAAAATTAATTGGGCACAAAAGCTATCAAGCCGTAAATTTTGGGCGGCGTTGATAGCTCTAGTAGTATGTATAGTCGCTTTTACTAGTTGCGACCAAGGCACGACAGAAAAGATTGTTGCACTTGTTGGAGCGATTGGATCTATGGTGATGTATATCATGGGCGAAACGGCAGTAGACAAAGCTAGAGAAGAAAACAAGCAAGAAATAAATGATGCAAAATAGTATTAAATAGATGAATTAAGGGGTGCGAAATGCACCTCTTTTTTTATTGCGTTGAGAAAAGTTGAGAAGAGTTGAGAAAAAATTTAAAAAAATTATGTAGCATTTTAGCGGGTTTGAATAGGTTTTTTAAAAAAATTTAAAAAAAGTTAAAAAAAGTACTTGACATATTGATATCAATGTGATATAATTTAGATATCAAATAAGAAATATATTAAAATTTAGGAGGAATAAAAAATGACAAAGGAATTAAAAAAAGTTAACTACGATGATTACAAAAGAGAATTAGAAAGAGTAAGAGAAGAATTAAGACAAGAAATAGGCGGACTTGATGTACAAATACAAGAAATATCTTATACATCTAAAGTAGTAGAACTAGGCGTTAATTGGAGCAGTCTTGGAACAGTAAATGTTGAAGAAGCAGTAAATTTTACAAAACATATACAAAAGGCAGCGGAGCTAGTAAATAATTTTAAATACATCGGAATGGAAATAATTTAGGAAAATTAGTAGATTTAATATAGGTGATGATATGGAAAAAAGAACGGCAACTAGTCTAAGATATAGCAAAGAGTTGAAAGAAAAGCTAAAAGTTTTAGCTAAAGAAAATCATAGAACTTTAAACGCTCAGATAGTTTATATTTTAGAGCAAGCGGTAAAAGAAGAAGCTCCTCGTAAATGAGGAGCTTTATATAATCTAATAATAATCTAACAATAATCTAACAAAATAGCCTTGCGAGTTGAAAAATACATATATGGTGCCGAAAATGGGATCAGCGTCAATGCTGTGCCCGAAGAAGTTATTGTGGATGGGGATATGGACGAATTGAAAAGACTTTTCGACGAGGGAAATAAGATTCTATATAAGTGATATAAAAACTATAAGCGTGGCTATCCACGCTTTTTCTTGACTAAAACTCTTTATTATGATAAAATTGTAGCACAAGGAGGGATACTATGAAATTTAAAAATATATTAGCGGCTATTATTATAGCCATGCTGCTTATGACGGCCTGCACTAAGGCTTCAGACGAGCCAAAGGAAAAAGTTGAGATTGACAATTTAAAATACGATAAGTTCACATCCGAGAGCTACACAGCCATTTTCGAGGACTATATAAATAACACTGACGGCAAGAATCTTATTTACTCCCCGTACTCATACAAACTTGCTCTAGAGGGCTTAGGCACTGTAACTAAAGACTTTGATGCGGACGAGTACCTCGGATACGCTGTTAAAGACAATATGCCTAAGGAGCTTGATGGCACTAGGACTAAGACCATTACCATGCTAAATAAAAACGAATTTGAGACTAAGGATAAAAATATAAAGCTAGTAGAATTTCCAGACGAGGCGGCGAAGTTTAGTGATAACGCTAAGAAAGAGGTTTTTGGCGAACTTTTGTGGCCTAGTGAATATGACGGCGCAACTCGTTTTGCCATCATGAATGCGACGAAATTTGAGTCCGAGTGGGCTGAGCCTTTTGACAAGGACATGATTAAAGAGGACGAGTTTTATACTTTTGGAGATGCTCGCGAAACTACTATGAAAAAGTACATGATTGGCGAGATTGACTGCCTTGCCTATGACGATGATGATGTCATGGTCGGCATGAAGCCTTTAAAGAGCACTAACTCAGCTATTTACTTCATTGCGCCAAAAGATTTTACTAAAGAAAAAATTACAAATATTGCCGAAAATATTCCATCATATATAAATAAACTTCGCGATTACCAAGAAGGCAATGGCGCTAAGTACTACGACTATGTTAATATCAAAGTGCCGATGATAATGGACAAGACCGAGATAGACGTCTTAAGTGCCGAGCTAAATGGCGCTCACAAAAGCCTTGCCAATGGTTTCAAAGTGAGGGACACGATCACAAATAAGGGCGATGAAGAGCTATATATAGGTGACATCACACAATTTGCGCGCTTCAAACTTGACGACAAGGGCGTAAGAGCCGAGGCGGTAACTGATATAAAGGCCGAAGGTGCTGAGATGCCAGCTGAAAATCCGACAGAGCTTAATATCGAGTGTACACAGCCGTTCTTTGTGGTAGTTGAGAGTGAGGGAGTGATGACGTTTATTACATTCATCGGATACTAAATTTTGCGTTAAATTTGCGATCTTGGCTAGTTTCGAATTGTTTTGTCGCTGCGGAGTGCGCTTAGCACACCTCGCTCCAAAAAATTCTGTACAACGCCAATCTCATCAAATTTTCCAGCAAAATTACTCTACGAACATTATAGCGATGGGTAAAATTACTCTTCGGACAATGTGGCGATGGATAAAATTGCCCACGGAACTTGTTCGCTTCGCTTCCTCCCTCAACGTACCCGTTAGTACGATGTCGGTCGGGCGCTACGTTCCACTGCGTCCCGTGAATCAATTTTCTCTGCGAAATTACTCTACGAACAATATAGCGATGAGTAAAATTACTCTTCGGATAATGTGGCGTTGGGTAAATTTACTTTACGGACAATGTGGCGATGGATAAAATTATTTTTCGAAGAAGATTGTATAAGTCAATTGCTCTTTGTACAAGAGTTTATAATAAATAGTTATAGTAATGAGCGTGGCAGTTCCACGCTTTTTCTATTGGCAAAGCTAAAATAATATCAATACCAAACCCATCCATTATAAAGAAATTTAATGCATCTGTAAATTCTCTTCTTTAGAGCACATATATAGAAAAAATTCTATATATTTTGCAAAAACATATTGACTTTTTTCTATATGTATGTTAATATTGATTTAGAGAGAAGAAAGGAGCGAAAGATATGGTTGAAGATATTTATGAATCTATTTCTAAAAAGCTTAAGGCGATATCGGATCAAAAGAGGCTAAAGATTGTTGACATGCTATCTTGCGGGGAGCTATGTGCCTGTGAAATTCTTGAAAAGTTTGACATCACTCAGCCGACTCTGTCTAGTGACATGAAAAAGCTTGAGGAGGCAAAGCTTGTCAAGAGCCGCCGCGAGGGCAAGAACACTTACTACACGCTGAACAAAAAGGCGCTTGAGCACTTCCTTGAGCAGCTTGAGTACATCTTTGGTGACAAGCCTGATTGCATCTGTCACAGCGAGGAGAAGATGGATTATTAATTTTGGGCAAGATTGATTTTTACGATACAATTAGATAAGGAGGCTAGTATGAAAGATATTAGAGAAGAAGTTAAGAATTATTACTCGAAGGTAACTACTGTTGATGACGGCAAGATGGAGACTAAGATCTGCTCCTGCGCTCTTGATGGCAGTCCTAAGTATATTAACGAGGCGAGAAAGATGATTCCTGATGAGATCATCAAGCACTTCTACGGCTGCGGCTCACCTATACCACCTGCACTTGAAGGCATGACTGTCCTTGACCTTGGCTGCGGTACTGGTCTTGACGTCTACACCATTTCTAAATTAGTCGGGGAGCATGGCAGGGTCATAGGTGTCGACATGAACGACGATCAGCTTGCCATTGCAAGAAAATATCAAGATGAGATGGCGGAAAAGTTCGGCTACAAGAAGTCCAACGTTGAGTTCAAAAAGGGCTACATCGAAGATTTGAAGTCAATTGGCATTGAAGATGGCACAGTGGACATAGTTATTTCAAACTGCGTTATCAACCTAAGTCCTTACAAGGAAGAGGTATTTAAAGAAGTTTGGCGCGTTCTTAAGACTGGCGGCGAGCTTTACTTTGCGGACATATTCGCGGATAGACGCTTTGGAGAAGACATCTCTATGGATTTAATTCTAAGAGGCGAGTGCTTGGGCGGCGCTATGTATATAGAAGACTTTAGACGTCTACTTAGAAAGATAGGTTGGGAAGACTTTAGATATATTAAATCAAATAAGGCTGCCATTGACAATGAAGATATCGAGGCAATGGTAGGCAATGTAGAGTTTTACTCTCACACTATAAAGGCTGTTAAACTACCTGAACTAATTGAGGATATCTGTGAGAACTATGGACAAGTAGCGACTTATAGAGGTGGCATTGAAGGCTCGGAAAATTACTTCGACCTTGACGACCACCACAGATTTTATAAGAACCTTCCACTTGCTGTCTGCGGCAATAGCTGTGCGATGATTGAAAACACAAGACTTGCGAAGTACTTTGACATCATGGGCGACAGAAGCGAACACTTCGGCGCTTTTAGTGGATGCTCCACTGCGCCAAAGACTGATGGTGCAGCAAATGACGACTGCGGCTGCGGCACTGGCTGCTGCTAATATATATAATAGAAGAAAAGCGATAAGGCAGAAAAAACCTTATCGCTTTTATATTGATTTTATTTTTATAAGATTGCACATCGAAAAGATAGTTCCACGCAGCTTAGTCGGGCAAATTGACAATTGCACATCGAAAATTGTTTTCCCTCGCTTGCTGGTCTACATAAATTGTTAATTTCTAAACTCGATGTCTTGCGAATTCATATTCGTTCGCTGCGCTCAACTAGATGAATTCGCGGACAGACATCTTCATTAAGAAATTAATGCAATTTATTCCGAATGCTGCGCTCGCGAAAATCAATTTTTTCACTATTTGATCTAAATAAACATATCTTTTCTCGCTAAACACAGTTTTCTCCGAATGCTGCGCCCCTTGAAAATCACTTTTCTTAGCAAGTTTATTTAAATAATACTTTTTTATTCACCAAAGCCAATTTTTCGGAGCACTTAGATGAGATTGGCGTTGTACAGAATTTTTTGGATAATATTTATATTCTTGCTTTTAAGATCAAACTAGGTTTTGCAGAGCAATCGGATGGATTGGACGAAATGGAGCTTCGAGGCAAGCTTGGCCGTAAGTTTAATCAAAGCTATGTTCGCTTTCGCTCCATACCTTTGTAAACTCTGGCATAAGGCATGCATAGCCAATCGAACTTCGTTTTACTCGTTCTCTTGGTGCATGGACTTAACCGTACAAATGTAATCGAGCATTGCTGAGAAGCGAATGAGTTCAAGGCGCCGATTGAATGCGAAACCCTATTCTTTAAAATTTTACTCTTTGTCCCACACAGTCCACTTCCTCATCTCATTCCGTCTCAGTTCCTTCTCACTATTATTATCCCTATACTCCTTCAATTTTCTTAGCATATCCTCTTTCCCTTCAGGGAATTTTGCTAGCAGCGGCAAGGGATTGGTCTTGTGTGTCGCCTTGATTACTGTGCTATTATCAAGATTTTGGAGTATATATATTTCCTCGGCTAAAACGTCTTTTATGGCAAGTCTCGTAAATTCTTTCGCACGAACGAGGTCCTTAAGCGGCGCGCGCTTGAATATTACAGTCGTCACGAAGACTATCTCAAATGGCTTTATCTCGTTTAATAGTTTTGCCGTTCCTTTTCTATGAGCCAGGGTCATCTCTTTACCGCCAAGACCCAGCATGATGTAGACCGAGTAGCTGATGCCAAGCCTTTCAAGTTTTTTGCAGGCTCTTATGCTATCCGAAACGCTGTGACCCTTTTTGTGAAAGCTCAAAACTTCGTCCGAACCGCTCTCAAGCCCTAAACATAGCCTATCCATACCCATGGCTTTAAGGCGCAAAAGCTCCTCATCAGTCTTGCGAAGGACGTCTGTCGCGCGCGCAAACATTGATACGTACTCTACTTCGAAGTATTTGTGTATAAGAGCGAAGACATTCTCAAGATAGGAAGCTTTTACGCATAAGGGATTACCCTCAAGTAGTGTAAATTTCTTGGGGCTGCGTCTCATTTTGTCGTATTTAATTCTCTCCTTACGCAAATAGTCCTCGATCTCGGCGAGCTTAAAGACGTGAAATTTCTGCCTAAAATTCAAATCGCAGTAGAGGCACTTTTGGTAGGAACAGCCTGATGTCACGGGCACCATGACGTTGTGCATTTCGGGCATCGGCGTGTACATGTAGATGGGGTAAAATTTGTCCATAATAATCTCCTTTAATTATACTTACCCAATTTTATACAAATATGTTAATTTCGCATTCAATCTAGCCCTTGAGCTCGTTCCCTCCTCAGCAATGCTCGAGTACATTAGTACACTCCGCTTGCTTCGTCAGTCCACATCGCCCAATCATCTAGATTGCTCTGCAAAATTATAATAAATGCATATTGCTATGATAGTTTTAAAAAATATGCTATAATATAGATAATAATTATAAAAATATGGAGGAGTTTATATATGATATTTTTCGATCTAGACGATACAATTCTCAATACAGCAAAAACAAATCTACTAATTTTTGAGCGCGCGCAAATGGATTTGCATATAGCGATCGACGCGGACGAGTTCAGAGGACGCATAAGGACTGCACTTCGCTCGCGCATGATAAGGCATTTGGACTTTGCCTACAACGAGACCATCGGCATAGATCCACTTGACTATTTACTTATGGAGGAGCCATACGAAGAAGAAAGGCTAGAGCTATTCAAGAATGGGGTTTATAGCGATGTGAAGGACATTTTGGGCGAAGTGACTCAAGAAGAATTTTTTGCGGCATTCTTGAAGAGGCGCTTCGACTACACAGAAGCAATTGACGGCATGCTAGAACTTATAAAGGATTTAAAAGCTGCCGGCCACAAGATTGGCATAATTACTGACGGCATCAGCGAAGTTCAGCACAGAAAGGCGCAAACCCTTGGTCTTGACACGCTTGTAGACCACGTCTTCGCTTCGGGCGACTTTGGTTATGGTAAACCCGATACGAAGTTTTTCTTCGGCGTTATGAAAGCGGCTGGTGTTAGAGCAAAAAATTGCATAATGATAGGAAACAACATCGACTCAGACGTTTTCGGCGCATTAGCAAGCGGTATGAAGGCCATCTACTTCGGCGTGAAACCAAAGAATTACGTAGTTACATGGGCAAGTAGCGCAGATGAATTAAGAAAGATTTTATTATAGGCTGTGGTTTATTATGAAAATTGTTGACCATTATTCATATCCAGCGATTGTCACTTATTTTGATAACGGCTCTACTGAAACATATTTTCCTGATTTTGATATTTATACTGGCAGTGAAGATGACAAGGATCTGATGAAATACGCAAAAGAGCTTCTTTCTGTACTTATAGAAGGGATTTTAGATGATGAAGAGTTTTTACCAGAGCCGAGCAAATTGCAAGATTTGACACTTCAAGACAATGAAAGAACTATGCTTGTTGAAGTTTTTGTGCCAAGCGAAATTAATATAAAGAAGAATATTTCTGTTTATCCTTGTGTAGTAAGGCATGAAGATGGCGTTTATTATGCTAATTTTCCTGACTTTGACGCCTGTTTTACTGATGCTGAGAGCTTAGATGAACTTTTTGTAAACACAAAAGAAGTTTTAAATGGGCTAATAAATACTATTTATGATAATGATTTGGACGTGCCTATGCCAAGTGAGGCTGATGATATAAAGCTAAAGAGCGGTGAGTTATTAATTTTAGTAAAGGCTGACTTATCTAGTAATATGATTGAAAATGCTTATATAAAAAGCGATGAAAAGTATTATAAGGAGCTTGTAAAAAGAGCTTCAGATATGGAAAAATAAATAGAGATAGCAAAAGGCGAGGGTTTTCCTCGCCTTTTCACTTACTCAATCAATTTCACTTACTTAATCTTTTCTATTTCCCGTCCAAAGTCTTTCGCTATATACATCGTCGTTTCGCCATTTGCTTCGCTTACTATAAATGGAAATTCGGCGATATTTGTGGCGGCGCCCCATGCTCCGTCCTTATTTACTGCTATTACCGAGAAATCGCGCGGCTCTTCGCCCTTCGCCCTAAGTTTTGCGTCTAAATCCATGACTGCCTTTGACGCGGCGTCTTGAGGACTTAGGCCACCTGCCATAAGACTCACTATTGCATAAGATAATGTTCCTTTAATTATGTCTTCGCCGACGCCTGTTGCAGCTGCGGCGCCTACTTCGCTGTCCGCATATAGACCGGGACCCACAAGCGGCGAGTCGCCCACGCGGCCCCTTTTTTTCATGAAGAGACCCGAGGTCGATGTTGCTGCTATAGATCTTCCGTCCTCTGCAATGAGGCCGCAGACTGTATCGTGTCCCTTATATACCTTTGGCTTCTTTGCCCTTTCTTCGAGCCAGCGTTTCTTCGTTTCATCTGTAAGCATCTCTTCTTCCTTAAAACCAGCTTCTTTAGCGTGTTTCAAAGCGCCTTCGCCGACTAAAAAGTTATTATACTCATTATCAATAAGCGTATAAGCGACTGATACAGCGCTCCTCATATTTCTAAGGCCAGCAACTGCGCCAAAATGCAGATTGTCCCCGTTCATGATGGCTGCATCGCACTCAACCACGCCATCTTCATTCGGAAGGCCGCTGTAGCCGACTGAGTGAAAATCTTCGTTCATTTCAACATCTTTTATTAAAGTAATCAAAGCTTCTTCAAGCGGTTCACCTCTTAAAAGCGCCTCACGTGCGAGCTTTGTTCCTTTGTATGCCATTTTCCAAGTAGCTATAATCGTCATAAGTCCTCCTAAAAATCAGAAAAATTAGTCTTGCGAAGAACTTTTTTATCCTTCATCTCAACAATGCCCTTGCTAATAACTGTGTCAATATTGTCATTATCATCAAGCGCCATAAGGTCAAGTGAAAGCCCTTCCTTGATCTCGCCTGTGATATGGTCTATTTCAAGCGCTTTCGCTGCGTTTGTCGAGGCAAGTTTAATCATCTCACCAAGACCATAGCCATAGTTATGGGATAGCGCCTTTATAGTGTCGAAAAGCTCTGTAATCTTTGCAGCGCCTATACCTAAGAGCTCCTTGTCCTTGGACCAAATAGGCACAGAGCCGTTTGAGTCGGACGAAAGCGTGATTTTATCGAATGGCGCGTTCTTTATCGCGTAGTCGATCGCGTCAAGACCATCATCCCCTGCAGTAAAATCCGCGTATCCACCCATATTCATAAACTTAACGGCGTCGTCCACGATGTTTTTGCAATGCGTTGGCCTAAAGACTTTGATCGGGATCTCGTGTTTTTCAAGGACTGCGAAGACTTTTGAAAGGCCTTCTTTGCCCAGCCCGCCCGTATGCATGTGTAATTCACCCACTTTGCCGGCGAAGAGGCCACCTAGGTAGCACTCGCTCGCTAGCCTTACGAGTTCGTCCTCTGTGACGTAACTTGCTCTGTGGTCTGAAATTGCTAGCTTACAGCCGATGATCTCACTTATGTAGGTGATGTCCTTTTTAACCGAGCCTGTTATGGTTTTAGAAGGAAACTCGTAGGCGCCAGTCAGTGCAAAGGCTCTGACGTTGTACTCATTTAGCGCCTTGACCTTGGATACGAGATTTTCGACCGAACGAGTCGTGCTGTCAGTCCCAAGTAGGCCAACGAGCGTCGTCACCCCAGCCATAATTATGTCTTCGTACTTTATCTCGGGAACGCGCGACGTCGGACCCATCTCTCCGCCGCCTCCAGTCACGTGTACGTGGCCATCGATTAGCCCAGGAAAAACTCTTTTTCCCTTTAAATCAATTTCTTCAATCTCATAATAATTTTCTATATTTTCCTTTATCATAGTAATAGTGCCATCTAAAGACAAGATGTCTACACCATTTCCATTATAATTTGCGTTTTTAACAAGCAGCATAAATCCACCTCCACTAAGTAAATCATAGCACAAAAGCATGACTATGACAATAGTTTTGGGTATAATAAACTAGGTGATTTTATGAAAAAGACAAATGCGATGCGCCTTATTGAAGCATCTGGCGTGAAATATGAAGAATTTGAATACGATGCGAGCCTTGGAATCAGTGGGACTGACGTCGCTCGCACTCTTAATGAAGATGAAAGAATGGTTTTCAAGACCCTAGTCACTGAGACGAATAAAGGGGAACACTTTGTTTTCATAGTGCCCGTGGCGATGGAGCTCGATCTTAAAAAGGCGGCGAAAGCAGCTGGCGCTAAAAAGATAGATATGCTGAAACAAAAGGATTTACTGCCACTAACAGGCTACGTGCACGGTGGCTGCTCACCCATTGGCATGAAGACGAAGCTTAAGACGTTTATCGACGCATCAGCGATGGATAAGGAATATATTTATGTGAGCGGAGGCAAAGTTGGTTTGCAAATAAAACTCAGTCCAGCAGATCTTGTAAAGCTAACGGATGCGACCGCCATTGACATAGTCAAGAGCGCTGTGTTACAATAAGAATAATTGAGGTGATTTAATGAACGAAAAATTTTCTCTAGTAGAGAGTGGATTTATAGACGAAATAAGTTCAGCGTATAAGATTTTTACGCATAATAAGACTAAGGCTAGGGTCATCAAATTTGAAAATGACGACGACAACAAGGCCTTCATGATAGGATTTAGAACGATTCCAGAGAATTCAAAGGGCATAATGCACATAATTGAGCACGCAGTTTTGTCGGGTTCGAAGAAATACACAACGAAGGAGCCCTTCATGGACCTTGCAAAGTCGTCACTTGCAACATTTTTGAATGCGATGACTTTCCAAAACATGACAGTTTATCCGATTTCATCAAGAAATGCGAAGGACTTCTACAATTTGATGGACGTTTACCTAGATGCTGTCTTCAATCCGAGACTATTAACGGACAAGAGAGTCTTCCTTCAAGAAGGAACAAGACGCGAAATTTTTAATAAAGATGACGAAATTCAATACCAAGGCGTTGTTTATAACGAGATGAAGGGCGCTATGTCATCATCCGAAGAATTCATCTACCAAGCGATGCAAGAGGAGATGTATCCCGGTAATTATTCCGCTTTCAACTCAGGCGGCGACCCTTACGAGATCATCAAATTGACTTATGATGAGCTTCTTGACTACTACAAGAGGCACTACCACCCATCGAATTCCTTCACAGTTTTGTATGGCGATGGCGATGTAGACGAGGAATTAGAACATCTTGACGAGTTTCTATCCGCCTACGAGTACAAAGAAATCCCTAACAAGATAGGCATGACTTTAGCGAAGGACAGTAAAAAAATTATCGAGCGCGCTTATCCAAACGATGTCTCCGACAAGCACAATTATGCATATAGCTTCATCACAGGCGATATCGACAATACTCGCGACAGCATTATGACAGAGTTTTTGAGTAAGTACATAAGCTATTTCTCAAATTCGCCGCTTAAGAAGAAGATCCAAGAGATGGGCATTGCGAGTGATTTATTGAGTTACTCCAACTATGGCTATGGTAATGGTAATTTCACTGATATAAATATGATTTTAAAAGACGCAGATGGCGGCAAGGCAGATATTTTCAAAGATGCTGTAGAAGAAGAGCTTGAGAACATCAAGGCTGGCCGCATCAATGGTGATATCTATGACTCAGCGCTTAATTTAATGGACTTTACTCTTAAAGAGTTTGTAAATACTGCAACAAAGGGCATTGCACTTGCGCTAAAAGCTGTGGCTATGTGGCTATTTGACAAGTCGCCAGCGACTGCCTTTGCGTATAATGCTACGCTTGAGGAGCTTAAGAAGGACAAAAACGCTTTTATAAACTTTGTGAAAGAAGTGCATAAGGACCCTAAGCTAATTGATTTTTATCCAGTAAAGGACTTTTACAAGGACAGAGACGAGGCTGAGAGAAAGGCGCTTGATGAGTATAAGGCAGGTCTAACAGAGAAGGCGCTTGCGGCGCTAATTAAGGAAAATGAAGACCTTAAGGCGATGCAAGAAGCAGGAGACAGCAAAGAGGCGCTTGCTAGCATACCGACACTTAAGCTAAGCGATTTGCCGCGCGATATTGAAAAGCTTCCGCTTGAAAAAATCTCTGACTCAGCTTATTATTCTAAGGAAGATAGCAAGATCTGCTACCTAAACCTATTCTTCGACATTTCTCACATTGCCGAAGAGGACTACGTGAAAGTCGCTAATTTAGTTGATCTCCTTGCTGACATCAAGACAGAGAAGTCATCGAGAGAAAAGCTTGAGGCCGACATATTCAAAACTACTGGCTCGATAAATTTTGCTGCGAGCGTTGTGAAAAATTACAAGAACGGTAAATTGACTCCGTTTGTGCAATGCAGCGCGAAGTTTACGAAGGATAAGGCGGTTAGCGCGATGAAGCTTATTGACGAGATCATCAAGTACTCCGACCCGAGCGACGAAAAAGTACTTAAGATGAACGTTTTGGAAAGCGTTTCAGACTTTGATAATAACGTACTAAACATCGCCCCAGCCATCGCCATGGATGTAGCAAAGGCGCAAAGCCTTGAAAAAGAGAGACTTACGCTAAAACTTCATGGCATAGAAAAATTCATTCACCTTAAAGAATTGAAGGCAAACTTCGATGAGCTTAAGGACGAAGAGATAAAAGACTATGAAAGACTAATAAAGACTATGTTTAGAAAAGATGGTTTTATCTCCCACTATTCTTTTGAAGGAAGAATAGCTGAGCTAGATAAGGCTATAGCTGAACTTGAGGCTTCACTTGAGAGCATAGACGCTCCAGCCATAAACGTAGAAAAGAAAAGAGAAAAGAAAAATACTAAGTTTATCGTTTCATCTAAGGTCTACTTCAATGGTATGGCGACTGACTTAGATAGTGATAACGACGGCGATGTAGAAGTTTTAAGACAAATACTGTCGAACGACTACCTACACACAGAGATCCGCGCCAAGGGCGGCGCCTACGGCGATGGCTTAAGCGCTGGTATTGACTACCTTGCAGAGTTTACATTTAGAGATCCGCACGCTCTGAGAAGCCTAGACGTCATGAGGAAGTCCGCCGAGTTCTTGAAAGGCTGCGAGCTTGACCAAGACGAGCTTGAGAGAAGGAAGATCGCTTCGACATTGAAGTTCAATAAGGCTTACGGCAAGGGTCAAAAGGGCAAACTTGCCTTCGTGAGAATGCTTCAAGGCATGACAGAAGAAGACGATTTGAAGGCTTATAGAGAGATTTTGGATACAGATTTGGATAAATTGAAGAAAAAGTACGTGGATAAATTGAAGAGACTTGAAGATGCTCCGGTGGCTGTTATTGGACCGGATGGAGACGATGGAATTAGATACGATGAAGTGATTGACATTAGATAAGATTTCTTGCTAAAATGCGCCCTTGGGCTCGTTCGATTTGTTGGCAATACTCGAGTACATTTGTACGCTCCGTTTGCCAAAAATCTCCACTTCGCCCAATCATCACATTTTATCTAAGAAATCAGTATGGCGACGTTTGCGCTTCGCAGTAAAAAGATCTCGTCATTTTTGAAAAAATTCTTATTCTATCTAAGAAATAAATAAGTAGACTTTAAATGTTTTCAAAATACTATATAAATCATTAAGAGAGCTTCGGCTCTCTTTTTTGTGCAAGGCAAGTTTGAATGCGAAAGATACTTGCAGGAAATTTTTCTATATGCTATAATTTATAGTATATTACAGGGAGGTCTTAGTATTACTATCAAGAAAAAGTTTTTCTCCTACATGATACCTTCGCTGTCGGCGATGATCATCTTCAGCCTATATTCAATGGTTGACGGCTTCTTCGTGAGCAAGTTCGTCGGCGTCGATGCCCTAAGTGCAGTCAATCTTTCAATGCCCTTCGTAAACATCGTTTTTGCGCTTGGGATAATAGCTGCAGTCGGCTCGCAGACTATGTGCGGAGTATTTATCGGCAGAAAAAACTATATGAAGGCTAATAAAATTTTTAGCTTCAATATAAAAACCGTGACAATATTTTCATTGCTACTAACAGCACTATTCTACTTTAATCTAGATAGGATAGCGAGCCTTTTGGGTGCAAGCGGTGATCTAAAGCCGCTAGTTTTGGAATACATAGGTAAAATCGTGTATTTTGTGCCATTCCTAATGATTTCGTATAACTTCGAAGTTTTGGTCAAGGTCGATGGTTTTCCGCGCTTGGCGGTCGTAACGGTTATCACATGCGGCTTAAGTAACGTAATTTTGGACTACGTATTGGTCGGACTTATGGGTAAGGGGCTCGCAGGCGCAGCAATTGCAACAGGTTTCTCGCAAGTCATCTCGACAGTCGTTTATCTAATTCACTTCACCATCGGCAAGTCAAATCTTGAGTTCACCCATGTAAAATTCTCGATTGAAACGCTTAAATCCATCTTCACGCTTGGCGTTGGGGACTTTGTCGCAGAGGTCGGCATCGCAATGATAGTACTATTCTACAATTTATTCATAATCAGGTTTTTGGGCGAAAAATCCATTGCCACTTTCTCGGTTATTAGCTACGTCAATCAACTTGCCCTTACTTGTTTTGCGGGCATAACACAAGGCACACAGCCACTTCTAAGCTATTACTATGGTAAAAAGGATTACGATAGCCTCAAAAAGCTTTATAGGATGGCGACTGCGGCGATATTTGTGACTGGACTGGTCTTTTTAACAGCTTCACAGCTATTGCCAGAGAAAATATTTAGAATATTTTTGGACGTAGACGCAGAGACTATGGCGTACTCAGTAGAATCGCTTCGCAAATTCTCGATATCCTTTATGATTACAGGCTTCAACGTCTTGATAGCAGCGGTTTGCGTCTCATTTTTAAAGCCGAAGTATTCAGTTATAATCAACGTTTTGAGGAGCTTCGTGATGATTTATTTGGCGCTTTTCGTCTTGACAATGATCGAGCCGACGCTAATATGGTTCGCATCAGCACTATCAGAGGGCGTGACATTAATATTTGCATACTATTTCTATAGGAAGCTTAGTCGCGAAAATCAAGAGAAGTACGAATAATTTCTTGATAAAATGCGCCCTTGGGCTCGTTCCTTCCTCGGCAATGCTCAGGTATGCACTATACATTCCGCTTGCCTCGTCAGTCCACATCGCCCAATCATCACATTTTATCTAAGAAATAAATATTTTTTATGAACAAGATAAACGATAAGGTATTGCGCCTTATCGTTTTCTTCTATTATATATAACTCATGTCACTTATTTATCTAAAATCTTAATCTTGAAAAATGAAAGATAGGATTTATTCACTAAAACCTCAATTTTGCAGAGCGATTTGATGAGATTGGCGTTGTACAGAATTTTTTGGAGCGAGGTGTGCAAGTGCACTCCGCAGCGACAAAAGAATTCGAAACTAGCCAAGATCGCAAATCGAATGCAAAAGTGAAATCTTAAGAAATTCTTAAGGGATACTTAAGGAATAATTAAGATTTATATATTATAATAGACCCATAAAGATAAACAAAGGAGTGAAATCTATGAAAGAAATTTTAAAAGTAAATTCTGTAAGCAAGGTTTACGGCTCTTTCTACGCACTGAAGGACGTCAACATGACCGTAAACGAAGGCGAGATCTATGGTCTTGTCGGCAAGAACGGCGCTGGTAAATCTACTTTACTGAAGATCATAACTGGCCTTAGCTATAAAACAAGTGGCTCTATCGAGCTTCTTGGCGATGCGGGCGCAAATATTAACATAGCGAGGAGAAGGACAGGTGCTCTAATCAACAGACCTTACTTCATTCCAACGCTAAGTGCAAGGGATAACCTTGAGTACATTGCTATCAACAGGGACATCAAGGACAGAAAGAAGAAAGTTAATGAAACTTTGGAGCTTATAGGCCTTGAAAATACTAAGAACAAAAAGGCGAAGAATTTCTCACTAGGTATGCAACAAAGACTTGCCATCGGTATTGCACTTATCGATGACCCAGTTTTTCTAATTCTTGACGAACCAATTAATGGTCTTGACCCTATCGGTATCAAGGAAATCAGGGACCTTATCAAGCTTGTTAATCAAGAGAAAAAGACTACTGTCATGATCTCGAGCCACATCTTGAGTGAGCTTAACATGGTTGCTACTAAGTACGGCTTCATTGACAATGGCAGGCTGATCCAAGAAATTACTAAGGATGATCTTGATGAAAAGCTTAAATCGTCTACAAAGATCAAGGTTGACGACGCTGCCAAAGGTGCTGTAGTTTTGGAAGAGGACATGAAGCTTCACAATTACAAGGTTTTAGCTGATAATGTCATTGCTATCTATGATAATGTTTCATCGAGCGCCATATTCAAGGCTTTTGAAGCAGCAGGCGTTGAAATCATCGAGATAAATCAAGCTAAGGAAGAGTTTGAATCATATTTCTTAAGCTTAGTAGGAGGTAGAAGAGATGTTTAATTTTATAAAATCAGAATTATTTAGAATTAGTAAAAGAAAGTACAATGTAGGCCTATACCTCTTCGGTTTTGTGATGTGTGCCTTTGTCTTATATTTCTTCGCAGGACTTCGTAGGGTAGACCGTAATCTATCGATGATGTTCTACACCTTAGGTCAAATACTATCCTTAGCATCCATACTAATTCCTCTAATGGTGAATTTAACAGCGCTTGAGCCATACGCATCGGGCGCCATCAACAACAACCTAGCCCTTGGACAATCAAGGATAAAAATCTATCTAGCAAACGCAATTATTTCCTTCCTATACGTTTTAGTCTACATGATCATCATGTGCACTATACTTATAGGAGTCGGCGCAATCATCGCACCTATCAGCACTACGCCGTTTGCAGATATGATGAAGAACTTCCTTATAGGCTTTGCATATCTACTACCATGTATATGGTTTTATGTGTCCCTTGTTTTGTTCTTCCAAATACTAACAAGACACAGATCATCAGCTATCGCCATCTCTTACGTTGCCATGGCTATCTTCCAACCTGTACTATATATAATACTAACTAAATTTAATTTGAATGGAAGTTTAATATTTTTAGCACCATCAAAAATTGTACAATTACTAACTGAAATGATGGGTAGCTACAACCTAGACTTTTTGCGTAGTATTACTTATACAATTAAACCTATGAACGTTAACACTATGCTTTATATCATGCTTGGCTGGATAGCTCTTGTTTGGGCTGGCATTTACTTTGTAGGTAGAAAAAGAGAATTTTAATGAAGAGGGTATTTCCTTCAATCATACTAGCAGCGGCACTAATTTTTTTAGTAGCCGCTCTTGGTTTAGATTTGATGACTGTTGTTATTGTGCTTTTAGCTCTTGTGGCATATCTTTCTTACACCATATACTTATCAAGAAAAGAGCTTAGGGAATTTCGTGAAAACCTTGAGGACAAGGAAGCAAGCGAGATTAAGGTCGCTTTGCAAAGCTATTCTTACACGGGTGAATTGAATGAGATCTGCAAGATTATCGAAGCGATTATTGACTCGAAAAACACCATGGGTCAAAAGTACAACGCCTCGATCGAGAACCAAAACCTCATGATTACGAACATTTCGCACGATTTTAGAACACCTCTTACATCCATCATGGGCTACATCGATGTCTACGAGAAGACTAGGGACGAGAAGTACCTTGAGATAATCAAGAAGAAGGCCGAGGAGCTAAAGGAGCTCATCGACGGTTTTTATGATTTTTCAAGGCTTGTGTCGAAGTCCTACAAGATTGACAAGAGGGTCTTTAATCTCGATGACTTTATCAAGGAAGAGATAGTTAATTACTACGACTACTATATTGCCAAAGGCCAGATGATTGATGTCGAGCTTGATAGAGTGAGATGCTTCCAAGACGAAAAGAATCTCAAGATAGTTGTCGACAATTTAATCTCAAATATGATGAAGTACTCCGAAGGCGGCGACAAGATTGAGCTAAAGCGCAAAGATGGCTACTTCGAGCTGAAATTCTCTAACATCGCTCAGATTGAAACGGATGACAATATAGAGAGAGTTTTCGAAAGGAACTACACTATAGATAAGTCGAAGAATGATGCATCGAGTGGATTGGGATTGAATATTGTGGAGAACTTATGTGAGCTGATGGGTCTCGAGGTATCTGTGGCGTATAAGAATGAGATTTTTAGCATATTAATTAAGGGCAAGGCACTAAACAAATAAGTTTCAATTAAAAATCACTTCGTCCAATCCATCATAGCGCAAAGGTTCTCGTTTATTTATAAACGAGGTTCTTCTTTTGAAGAAGAAGCTGGATGGTGGCGGTGTAAAATTTTGATCTAAATGCAGGCAAGGCCCTTAACTAATAAGTTTTAATTTAAAATCACTTAGTCCAATCCATAGTCCCTGAAGAAGAACTTTGATGGTGGCGGTGTAAAATTTTAAGCTTAATAAAATAAAAAAATAAATTCATAATAAAACCATTGAAGCGATTGATAAATATCATCGCTTCTTTTTTTTGCGAATTTTTTACTATTTTCATTGAAAAATAAAAAATGTGTTTATATTTTTCTTTACTGGGTATAAATAAGTCAGAGATAGTCAAAGGAAGTGATATTATGGAGTATAAAGATTATTATAAAATATTAGGTGTCGACAAAAAGGCCTCTGATGCTGAGATTAAGAAGGCTTTTAGGACGCTTGCCAAAAAGTATCACCCTGATTTGCATCAAGGTGACAAGGCGAACGAAGAAAAATTTAAGGAGATAAATGAGGCTTACGAAGTTCTTTCTGATAAGGACAAGAGACAAAAGTACGACGCTTTTGGCTCGAACTATGACTTTAGAGGCGGACAAAACTTTAACCCAAACGATTTTGGTTTTGGCGGCTTTGGAAATGGCTCTAACGGCGGCACTTATTACAGATACGAAACAAACGGCTCTGGTGGCGACTTCTCTGACTTCTTCAATATGTTTTTCGGTGGCGACATGAGCGGCAACATGGGAGGCATGGGTAATGGCAGAGCAAAACGCTCATCAGGATTTAATATAAATGACTTATTTAGAGGCAAGGCAAAAAAAGAGAGACAAAGGTACAATACTGAGCTATATATCACGCTTGATGAAGCTTATCATGGTTCAAAAAGGTCAGTCTCTTTAAATATTGACGGCAAAAACATTAGCATAAATCTAAATATACCAAAGGGTATTACAGCTGGCAAGTCCATAAAAGTGGCTGGCGAAAAATGGGGCGTAAGTGGCGACATCTATTTCAAAATTCAATTCTTGAAGGACAGCCGCTACGAACTTGACGGCCTAGACATCAAAACTAGCGTAGACATCTACCCTTGGGGAGCGTATTTCGGCTGCGAAAGAGTGGTCGAAGTCTTTGATAAGAAGATCAAGATCAAGGTGCCAAAGGGCTACGACACTACTAAGCTTATGAGGATTAAGGGCAAGGGCTTTACTGATATGAAGGGCAATACAGGCGATTTATACATCAGATTTAACATGGTGAACCCAAAACTTGACGAAGTCAGCGAAAAATTATACAAAGAATTAGAAAATAAATATAAATAAATATAATAGAAGGTGATATTATGAACATGGATAAATTAACGAAAAAAACAATTGAGGCGATAAATAATTCGAATGAGGCTGCGAGGTCCTTGGGCAATCCTGAGATAAGACCTGCGCACCTACTAAAGGCTCTACTTGAAGACAAGGAAGGACTGATAAGAACTACAGTTGAGGCGATGGGCGTAAATGTGGACGGCATGCTTATGGATGCCCAAGGCATCATTAACAATTTCCCTAAGCAAAGCGGTTCAAACATCTACACATCCGCTGAATATAACAAAGTTTTGGAACTAGCAGAAAATGAGATGAAAAACTTTCAAGATGAGTACCTAAGCGTTGAACATCTATTCTTAGGTATTATGGAAGTGAAAAATGCGAATATTGATGCCATTTTCAAGAAGTACAATATAACGAGAGCGGCATTCCTAGATACTTTGAAGGGCTTTCGTGGCAATCAAAATGTAACAAGCGATAACCCTGAGATGCGTTATCAAGCGCTTGAAAAATACGGCAGAGACCTTGTGGAATACGCAAGAAAGGGCAATATGGACCCAATTATAGGCCGTGACGATGAGATCAGAAACGTTCTTATGATTCTTTCGAGAAGAACAAAGAACAATCCTTGCTTAATCGGTGACCCAGGCGTTGGTAAGACAGCAATAGTCGAAGGCCTAGCGCAAAGGATAGTTAAGGGCGACGTGCCAGAAAATTTGAAGGACAAGACTATTTTCGAGCTTGACATGGGCGCTCTAATCGCTGGAGCTAAGTACAGAGGCGAGTTTGAAGAGAGATTAAAGGCAGTTTTAAAAGAAGTCGAAAAATCTGAAGGAAGGATAATTCTATTTATCGATGAAATTCACAACATCGTCGGTGCTGGCAGAACTGAAGGCTCTATGGACGCTGGAAACCTTCTAAAACCACTACTTGCAAGAGGCGTACTAAGAACCATAGGTGCGACAACCATTGACGAATACAGAAAATATATTGAAAAAGATAAGGCACTTGAAAGAAGATTCCAAAAAGTTATGGTCACTGAACCATCTGTTGAAGACACCATCTCCATCTTGAGAGGACTAAAGGAAAAGTACGAGGTTTATCACGGAATTAGAATTTCTGACCCCGCTGTTATAGCTGCCGCAGTACTTTCAGATAGATACATCACCGACAGATATTTGCCAGACAAGGCAATCGACCTAATGGATGAGGCCTCGGCGATGATTAGAACTGAGATTGACTCGATGCCAGAGGAGCTTGACTCGAAGAGAAGGCTAATTATGCAGCTTGAGATCGAGAGAGAGGCGCTTAAAAAAGAGGACGACGAGCGCAGCATGAAGAGACTTGAGGAGCTTAACAAGGATTTGCAAGCGCTTCAAGAGGAATACGATGTTAGTCTAAAGAAATGGCAAGAGGAAAAAGATAGGATAGAGGACGTTAAAGAGCTTAAGAAAAAGATAGATGAGACAAAATACGAGATAGAAAAGGCTCAAAGAGAATACAATTTGGAAAAACTTTCCGAGCTAAAATATGGTACGCTTGCGAAACTTGAGGCAGAACTTAAGGAAAAGAACGAAAATGTCAATGAAAAGCAAAAGTATCTAAAACTTGAAGTTACTGAAAACGAGATCAGAGACGTTGTATCGAAATGGACTGGTATACCTGTTTCTAAGCTTGAAGAGAGCGAAAAGGAAAAACTACTAAAACTTGATGAGATACTTCATCAAAGGGTAGTCGGTCAAGACGAGGCGATAGAAGCCGTATCAAACGCCATCATCAGAAACAGAGCAGGACTATCAGACCCGAACAGACCTATCGGCTCATTTATATTCTTAGGACCAACTGGCGTAGGTAAGACAGAATTAACAAAGGCCTTGACACAAGATTTATTTGACGATGAAAAGAATATGATTCGTATCGATATGAGCGAGTATATGGAAAAATTCGCTGTATCTAGGCTAATAGGCGCTCCTCCAGGATACGTCGGCTACGAAGAAGGCGGCGAACTTACTGAAAAAGTTAGAAGAAAACCATATTCGGTAGTATTATTTGACGAGATAGAAAAGGCTCATCCAGATGTATTTAACATACTACTTCAAGTCTTGGACGATGGTAGATTAACTGACAATCAAGGAAGAACAGTCGATTTCAAGAACACCATCATCATAATGACAAGCAATATCGGTTCGCCAGATATACTTGAAGGCATTAGCGAAGACGGCAAGATTACAGACGAAACAAGAGAAAAAGTTAATGACGAGATGAAGGCCGCATTCAGACCAGAATTTTTAAACAGAATCGACGAGATCGTTATGTTTAAGCCGCTTATGAAGGATGAAATTTTCGAAATCATAGAAAAAGAAGTTGACAAGATCAGAGTAAAACTTGAAGCAAGATCCATCACATTAAAGATGACAGAGGCTTTGAAAGAGTACATTCTTAAAGAAAGCTACTCATCAGCCTTCGGCGCAAGACCAGTTAAGAGATTCATCCAAAGAACAGTTGAGACAAAGCTTTCTAGAATGATTATAGCTGGCGAAATTGCTGATGGTGATGCGATCACTATGGATTACGACGGCAAAGAGCTTACAGTAAAGAAAAATTAATATCAGAGCTAATAGCATAAGAAAAAAGAGCTTGTACATGGGGTACAGGCTCTTTTTTGAAGGAGATATTTCAAATGAAAAAAATATTTTCATCGTATTAACTTATTTCTTCCTTTGAACTTTCTTAAGGCTCCTAAGTAGAAAATATAAGGCTGCTAGGCCAAGTATAAGTCCTAAGGCTTTCAAAATTAAATAATCATCCATATTGTAAACCTCCTTAAGATTGTTAAGAATCACTTGAATGTGATAAATCGTTCAATTATATATACCCAAATATTTTCATAATAAACACAATTTATAAATAAATCCGTCCATTTCCTTGACAAAATAAAGTGGATGTGCTACAATCATCATTGTAATAATTAATACTTATCACTAGGGGAGCCATTGGCTGAGAGATTTATCGACCCTTACGACCTGATCTGGTTAGTACCAGCGTAGGCAAGTGCGAGAGAGCTCCTAGTGATCATTCATTAGGGGGTTTTTTTATGAAAAAATTTGATACGAAAGTATTAACAGAAGCAGCAGTTATGATTGCCTTGTCAATAGTACTTGGCAGATTCAAGATCTTTGAAATGCCTCAAGGCGGCTCAATCACTCTTGGACAAATGATTCCTTTATTGTTCTTCGCAATAAGACATGGCGCTGGACTTGGAATGATAGTTGGAGCTGTTTACGGCGTTTTAGACATGCTACTAGGCGGCTACATCTACACACCTATCCAAGCTATACTTGACTATCCACTAGCATTTGCGCTACTTGGACTTGCAGGATGCTTCACTAGACAAATAGTTAAGGAAGGAAAATCATTCTACGTACCAATCGCAGTTATAGTCGCAGTTCTAGGTAGATTCATCTGCCACGTATTATCAGGCTACATCTTCTTCGCAGAATATGCAGAAGGATCAGGCCACGGCCCACTTATGTACTCAGTTATTTATAACGGTACTTTCTTGGGAGTTGAAGCGGTTATTGCTTTTGTAATTATTTTGATACTTTCAAAGAACGTATTGTTGTACGGATTGGATAAGAGTAGATAGTTTATTCTTGTAAAAATTATATATCTTTTGCATTGGCTACTATGGGTTTATATCTATAGTAGCTTTCTTTTTTGATTTTGCTGTATTAATCGAAAAGTGATTTCCCTCGCTTGCTGCGCCTACATAAATTGTTAATTTCTAAATTCGATGTCTTGCGAATTCATATTCGTTCGCTACGCTCAGCTAGATGAATTCGCGGGCAGACATCTTCATTAAGAAATTAATTCAATTTATTCCGAAGGCTGCGCTCGTGAAAATCACTTTTCTCACTAAAATGCTTCATATTTATATTGATTAAGAAATGCGCTGCTTTAGGAACATATCTTTTCTCACTAATTGCAGTTTTCTCCGAATGCTGCGCCCCATGAAAATCACTTTTTTCACTATTTATGCAAAAATAAATTTTGCCTAAGCTCAATAAACTAAATATATTTTACGTAAATTTAATATATGCATAATATAATATATACACAAGACATAGAAGGGAGTATCCAAATGAAAAATCTATTAAAAAATCTATTTTTAGTAAAAGTATTGATAATATTAATAAAATTAACTGGACTTACATTGGCTTGGATATCAGTTATAAAACAGGGCGTAGAACCAATTAAGCCTCTGTTTATAGTTGGAGCAGTATTTATGTTTGGTTCAATAATATTCCAAATGATCTTTCTTAGATGCCCACACTGCAATAAAGAACTTAGCTCAATAGGACGCTTAGGTGATTACTGCCCATATTGTGGAGGAAGATTAGATAGAGAAGATTAGTAATGTAAATTTATTATAATTTACATAGATTTAATATATTTCTAATATGTATATATTATAATATGTGTAAGTAAAAATATTGTATATGGGAGGTAGGTAAAATGAAAAAAATTAAAACAGTTTCGATCTTATTATTATTTACATTATTTGTAATGTAAATTACAAGTTTTGCAAAGTCGTATGAGTTAGAAACACAATTAAATGAGTTGAGTGAGGAAACAATAGTTAGAGTTGACAATTTGATTGATGAAAGAAACGAGGCTTTACTGAATAATAATTTAGAACGATATAATGAGCTTACAGATGAGTTAAGACAGCAAGGTACAAGAGAGATTTCTTTAGATGAAATAATGAATCTAATAGTAGATGGTAGTGATTTTACTTATAATAACTTTAAGACATTTCATCAAGATTCAAGTGTCATGTTTGAAGAATCTAATTTTAATTATAGTCTGAATGGAAAGACTTATAAAATATTGAAAATAACAGCAACACCAAAAGGAAAAGAAAGTGTATTATATAAAACTGGAAATACTGCTATAAAAAACTCAAGACCAGCTTCTGCGTACGTTATGCCTGTTTTAGATGCAGCTGTTTCTTCAACTTTGGGTCACTCAAATGAAATATTAGGGTTTGTTAAAACAGCATATGATTTATTAAAAGAATCAATAAATATAGACTCATCAACTACTATTACGGATATTAAAGCTGCTTACACATGGAATACCGTAGAGACTTGTTCTTTTATATTTATATTTGATGAAAACATTGGTAGTTATAAGCTTGGTGCAAGATATCATAAGGTTTCAGCTGCAATAGGAGTTAGTATTCCAGAATTAGTTTTGGATGGAAGTGATTCCAGACCAGATATTAGGCAGTGGTCAACAAGAGGCTCTGCAAATCCTAAAAACTATGATAGTGTTGAAAAAGCTATATATTATTTTAATGATTCAGCAAAATATACTTCATCAATTACTACTGTTGACATTAAGGGTATAGAAGGAAAAAGTGTAGAAAGCGTTTCATTAAGGAACCCTTCATTTCCATATGAAGTTGGGTATTAAATATTGATTAAATAATTTTGTGTTAGTGCAATTATAAGCGATGCGATTAAACGTGTCGCTTTTTTTTGATTTTGCACATCGAAAATTGCTTTCCCTCGCTTGCTGGTCTACGAAAACTGTCTTAAAAATCGAAAAGTGTATTACTCGTGACTTAGGCTTCACAAATTGGAAATTTCTAAAAGCTCGTTCACTTGCAAAACCATATTCGTTCGCTACGCTCAACTAGATGGTTTTGGAAGAACCTCGTTCTTAAGAACGAGAACCTTGGTGCAAGACACTAGGGCGGCTCACTTCGCCAAGAAATTAAAACAGTTTTCTCCGAATGTTGCGCCCCTAGAAAATTAATTTTCTCAATAAATAGATCAGAATAAGTATTTGCACAAGTGGAACAAGAAAGTTAAAATATTCACACAAATTTAACAAAGATAAAATTAAATATTAACATCTTGTGAAAAGCCATAAAAAAACTAGAAAAAACTCTTCACATAAAAAATATTGGTGCTATAATATCAAAAAGGAGATTGATGAAATGAAAATAAAAGAATTTTTACACAAGAAAAACGTACTCGTATCCTACAAAGTTTACCTAATTGACGTCCTAGGCAATATGGCGATGGGCCTTTTTGCTTCGCTCTTGATAGGTACCATACTTAACACGATCGGCACTCACACAGGATTGAAATTTTTATCGGAGGAGATTTGGCCGCTTTGTAAAATGATGACTGGTCCAGCCATCGCCGCGGCGATAGGAGTCGCACTAAAGGCGCCAAACCTAGTTATGCTCTCATCGCTTGCAGTTGGTTACATAGGAAATGAACTCGGCGGACCAGTTGGCTGCCTTATCGCCTCAGTCATCGCCATTGAACTCGGCAAACTTATTTCAAAAGAAACCATGATAGACATCATCGCAACACCACTAACCGTAATACTTTCAGGTTTTGCCATCGCAAAATTCGTTGGCCCGTCCATAAACATGATGATGGTGGGGCTAGGCGACGTAATCATTGAAGCGACTAAGCTTAGACCATTCTTCATGGGTATGGTGGTCTCTTTAATAGTCGGCATGGTTTTGACCTTACCAATATCGTCCGCGGCTCTTTGCATGATGCTTGGGCTAAGTGACCTCGCTGCAGGCGCTGCAACTGCTGGCTGCTGCGCGCAAATGGTGGGTTTCGCGGTGATTAGCTACAGGGTGAATAAGGTCGACGGCCTACTTGCTCAAGGACTCGGCACTAGCATGCTACAAATACCAAACATAGTAAAGAACTGGAAGATATGGCTTGCGCCATGCTTAGCAAGCGTAATTACTGGACCTATCGCAACTTGTGTCTTTAAGTTAAAAAACACTTCGCTCGGCGCTGGTATGGGTACGAGTGGATTGGTTGGCATACTAGAAACATTCAACGCAATGGAAGGGGAAGATATGATGGTGACTGCACTTGGTGTTGCTCTTACGTACGTAATTTTGCCTGCGGTATTATCATTACTACTCCATAATTTATTCAAAAAATTGGGCTGGGTGAGTGACGACGATTTGTTACTTTCGCGTTAGAATTGCGCCTAAGGCTCGCGCGCTTCGCTTCCTCCCTCAACGTACCCGTTAGTACGATGTCGGTCGGTCGCTCGTTATGCTGCGCCTTATTCATCAATTCTCTTCGCAAAATTAAAGTGGTTGAGAATAAATAAATTTAAATTAAATACTTTATATAAACTATTCAATAGAATTTTTTAAAGGCTATACTATAAAAATGTATAGTCTTTTTTTATTTTGGGTAAAAATACTTCGTAGAGATTATATTAGCAAATATATTTCGTAGAAAAAATTTGATGATTGGGCGATGTGGCCTGACGAGGCAAGCGGAATGTACATAAAGTACCTGAGCATTGCCGAGGAAGGAACGAGCTCAAGGGCAAATTTTTTTAGAAAGATAAGGAGGTTTTTTATATTATGGCATGTACAACTATCTTAGTCGGTAAAAATGCGAGCTACGATGGCTCAACTATAGTCGCAAGAAATGAAGACTCACCCTCAGGTGAATTTTGCGCAAAAAGATTTGCGGTGATGAAGGCAAAGGACCAACCACGCAAATACAAAGCAGTGATTTCAAAGGTCGAGATCGATTTACCAGACGATCCGATGGACTACACTTACTCACCAAGCTCTGACACAAAGGACGGCATTTGGGGCGCTTACGGCGTTAACGCTGCAAACGTTACCATGAACGCGACTGAAACGCTTACTACAAACGAATTAGTTATGGGCGCTGATCCATTGGTAGAGTACCATAAAGATGAGAAGGGAAAAGAACATTTTGGCGGCATAGGCGAAGAAGACCTAGTTACCATCACACTTCCATACATCAAGAGCGCGAAGGATGGCGTTAGAAGATTGGGCGCACTACTTGAAAAATACGGCACTTACGAGATGAATGGTATTGCCTTCCAAGACGAAAATGAAATTTGGTGGCTTGAAACAATTGGTGGCCACAACTGGATGGCAAAGAGGGTTCCGGACGAAGCTTATGTAATTATGCCGAACCAATTAGGTATAGATGAATTCGATTTTGACGACGCTTATGGCAAAAAGAAAGAACATATGTGTTCAAAATCATTAAAGGATTTAGTTAAAAAAGCCCACCTAGATATGAGAATGTTTAAAGATGAAGAGGTATTTAATTCAAGAGAAGCCTTCGGTTCACATGACGACTCTGACCACACATATAACACACCAAGAGCCTGGGTTTTACTACGCTATTTCAATCCACATACATTCAAATGGGATGGCTGCGATGCAGAATTAAAGCCAACAGATGACATATTGCCATGGGCAATGATACCAGAAAAGAAAATTACCATAGAAGAAGTAAAATGGGCACTATCTAACCATTATCAAGGTACACCATATGACCCATACACAAAGCATAAAGATGAGATGAAGGCCGGCATATTCAGACCTATCGGTATAAACAGAAATAACGTTTTGGGCTTAACACAAGTCAGAGGCTACATGCCAGACGATTTGAAGGCGCTTCACTGGTTAGCACTTGGCTCCAACGTTTTCAACGCGATAGTACCATTCTACACAAAGGTTTCCAAGACACCAGACTACGTTGGAAAAGCAATAACAAAGCCAAGTACAGACAATTTCTACTGGATAAACAGGATTATAGGCGCGCTTGCCGACGCACACTTCGCTGAAAACGCTTCAAACATTGAACGTTACCAAATTAGAATCAATAATAAAATGAACGAATATATCAATAGATTTGACGAAGAATACGCAAAGGCAAAGGATAAAGAAGCCTTCTTCGAAAAGGCAAACCAAGAAATATCAGACTTTGTAGAAAAAGAAACTTTGGATTATTTGGACAAGGTTCTTTATACAAGCTCCTGTCTAATGAGGAATGGTTTTTCGAGAAGCGATGCTTAGCAAGTAAACTTAATGACATTGTATTGACAAAGTCTTTATAAAGTGCTAGAATTATATTAAGGAAGGTGATTTTATGAGTAACACTAACTTAAATGTAAGGATAGATAAGGACATAAAAAAGGCTGCGGAAGAAGTTTATGCTGAACTTGGCTTTAATATGTCGACAGCTATAAACATGTTTTTAAGAGCAAGCATTAGAAAAGGTGGCATTCCTTTCGATTTAACACTAGATGTACCTAATAAAGAGACTTTAGAAGCGATTGAAGAAGGCAACAGGATAGCTTATGATCCAAGTGTTCCTTCTTATAACAATATTGAGGATCTAAGAAAAGCTTTAGAAGTATGAAATATGAAATAAAGTATGCATCTAAATTTAAAAAAGACATTAAACTTTTTAAAGGACAAAAACGAAAACTTGAAAAAACATTTGAAGTAATTGATAAACTTGCAAGAGGAGAAGTTTTAGATGCAAAGTACATGGATCATCCTTTGTTAGGAGGTTATCTTGGAGCAAGAGAGTGTCATATTGAGCCTGATTTGTTATTAATATATCAAAAGAAGAAAGATGTATTAGTGCTCAACGTTTTAAGGCTCGGTTCACATTCAAATCTATTTTAATAAACAAAAATAAAGCTGTGAGATTATTTTTCTCACAGCTTTTATATTTTATATTAGCTTTTATATTTATAATTAGTGATGTTATTTAAATCAATTTTCGCAGAGCGATTTGATGAGATTGGCGTTGTACAGAATTTTTATGAATGAGTCGTATGAATAATACGTCGCAGTGAGTAAAAATTCGAAACTAGCCAAGATCGCAAATCGAATGCGAACTATATGAAAATCATTTGCCTTTCATATTCAGAACCTTCATATAAATCCCTCTCATATTTATTGCGTAATCATGTCCATCTCTCACATATACATCGAAGGTATTTATCGTATTGTTATTTTTCCCCACCATTCTAACAGTTCCGAGTTTTTGATAGTCTTTGGCATCGCTCTTTTTCATCATACTATATCCCTTATTTTCATATAAGTGATCTAAGAGATTTTTATCCACTTCTGTGCTTAGAAATTCTTTGGTATCTGAAAGGTCTTTTAAATTCTTATCCATTCTGGCTTTGCTGCTAAACATTGAATTATACAGTATTATAATCAGAATGACTACGCCTATCATGCCGATGATGCTTGAACTATTTTTCTTTTCCATAATTAACTCCTTAATTAACTCCTTTTAAATTTCTTCCATAATAGCCTTGCCACGATAACGATGAATATTAGAATGATCAGTCAATCGGCTCCAATCCCTCTCCCTCCATTATCATGAGCTTCATCATCTTTCACTTCTGTCACTTCTTTTGGCTCTTCTTTTACGTTGTTAATGGCATTTTCTTTATAAATTTCGTCTGAGAAAAATATTTTATACTCGCCGTAGCCTTCCTTGTCCATGTCCTCAAGCGGCACAAAGCGCAGAGCAGAGCCATCGATGCAGTATCTTAGTCCGCCCATTTCCTTTGGTCCGTCGCTAAAAACGTGGCCTAGATGATTTTTGCCGAATTTGCTCTTGATCTCTACACGCCTCATTCCATGCGATTCGTCTCTGTTGTAGCTAACGCTGTCACTGTTTATGGTCCTCGCAAAGCTAGGCCAGCCGCAGCCTGCATCGAATTTATCTTCAGAAGTAAATAGCACTTCGCCAGTTAATTTATCCACGTAAATGCCAGCGCGCCACTCGTCATTTAGCTCAGACGTATGTGGATGCTCAGTGCCTTCCTCCCTCATAACCTTGTAGCTAAGCTCATCCAAGAGCTTTTTCGCTTCTTCGTCACTGACTTCCTTGTACTCTTTTTCGAAAATGGGCTCATCAGCTTCAGCCAGATTGATGTGGCAGTAGCCGCCCGGATTTTTCTCCAAGTAATCTTGGTGGTAGCCCTCTGCCGTTACGAAGTTTTTCAGCTCTTCAACCTCAACAGCGAGCTCGCCGTGAATTTTTTCTTCATATTTATATACCTTGTCAATAATTTTTTTGTCGGCAGGGTCACTATAATATATGCCCGTTCTGTACTGTCTACCCCTGTCGCCGCCTTGCTTGTTGACGCTCGTTGGGTCAATCACCTTAAAGTAGCGAAGAAGAATTTCTTCTAGGCTCACAAGGCTTGTATCGTAAGTTATTTCAACAGTTTCAGCGTGATCAGTCTCCTTAACTCTGTTGTAGCTAGTGCTCTCGCCATTGCCATTAGCATAGCCGACTTTGGTACCCATAACACCGCGTATCCTATCAAAATAGCCTTGCATGCCCCAGAAGCAGCCGCCAGCTAGGTGTATGGTCTTGTTATTATTCATAAAATCACCTCTATTTCCCACTATTAACAATATCTTCAAGTATCTCGAAGGACTTCGTAAGCTTGTCATATTCAGGAATGTAGCTTACAGCGATCAGCTCGTCGAAGCCGTAGTCCCTCTTAAAGCCTTCGTAAGTCTTCTTCGCGTCCTCATAAGTGCCGCCGATGTGCAGTCCGCGCATAGCCCTAAGCGCAAATTTCTGCATACTCGTAAGCTCTGGCGCGTCGTTCGGATCGATCTTCTCGAACTCATCGCGATTGTCCACGTCAAGTATCCTTAGAAATACTTGCATCGCGTGAAACTCAAGCTCATCCGCGTCCTTTTTGTTCTCGCCAATGTTAGCCGAAACGCCAAGCATTGTGTATGGCGCGTCAAGGTACTTGCTCTTCTTGAAATTGTCTCTGTAGATGTCAAAGGCCGCCTTAACTGTGTGAGGCGCGAAATGGCCTGCGAATGAATATGGCAGACCCAGCTCAGCCGCTACATAAGCGGAGTTCATCGAGCTGCCCAATATGGTAATGGGTACGCCCGCGCCCATGCCAGGGTAAGGCGCGCTCTTTAGGCCACTTGCATCGCCATCAAAATATTTTAGCATTAGGCGAATTGCATCTAAAAACTTTTCTTGCTTATATGTGTCGCGATAAAGTATTCTCGAAGTCTCCATATCAGTGCCGGGCGCTCTACCTATGCCGAGGTCAACCCTATCAGGGAAGAGAGCCTCCATAGCTCCATAGCGTTCAGCGACTTGAAATGGCGTGTGATTTGGCAGCATCACGCCGCCTGCGCCGACCTTGATGCGCTCTGTTTGGCCCAGTATGTGCGTTAGAACAACTTCAGTTGCGCTCGATAGTACGCCGGGGCTGTTATGATGCTCGGCAACCCAATATCTCTCGAAGCTTCTTGAGTCCGCGAACTGAGCGAGTTTCACGGCTCTTTCGAAGGCTTCCTTCTTCGTTTCGTCCTTGTATTTCGGTACAAGATTTAGTATCGATAGCTTTGTCATTTAATCACCTCTGTATATCTATTTAACTATATCTAACCATGTTTATGGACGTGTCGCGACCAATATAAACGAAGTGGCAAGACCATAAACGTAAATCTCTTAATATATAGATACCCAATCGCTATTGAAAACATTGACGAGGCGTGATATAATTAGCTTAGGTGATAGAATGAGAAGGAAAAATAACGGTGTTTACATAAATTTCGAGGGACGCGGCGAGGGCCAAAGGGACAAAAGAAAGATTTGCGCTGCGGTGCTAAGTATCGTTGCTATAGTGCTTTTATTGGCGTTTTACTTTTTGTATAAGTACACGACTAGCCATGTATATATAAAGGAAGCGAGTGAGGACGCGAAGGTTTACGAGGAGATTTACAAGAGTACAGATCTCGATCTTGAGAAGTTTAATAAGGCCGACGAAAAATTTAAGATGAAGATAGATGACGCTAGCTTTATTAAGGCGCAAGCTGAGTATTTTATGCCAGTTGAGCCGAAGGAGAAGCTTGACAAGAACTTTTCTAAGTCATATAAGAAGAACTTCGAGGAAGAATACCTTTTTAATGGCGATGCAAAATTGATACCACTGAAGCTCTTGAAATCACTATCGCGTAACGAGATAAGACTGATTAAGGCAGAAATTTTGGCGCGCCACGGTTATGCGTTTAAGACGAAGGAATTTGCTGATTATTTTAGCGGGAAATCTTGGTATATAGTGGATGAACATTATAATAGCACGTTTTTATCGAGTACGGAAGCGCAGAATATTAAGTTTATTATGGAGTACGAAAAAATATTAGATCGCAAATAAAAGAGGAGTGATTAGATGAAAAAGTATGAATACAAATTCGTTACAGTAAAGACCACAGGTCTTTGGTATGACGACTATCAAGAGATAATTAAGAAACATGCGGAAGAAGGTTGGCGCTATGTTGATTCAATCGATAAGCGTAGGGATTTTGTTGATGCTAATCCGAGATTGGAATTGGTATTCGAGCGCGAAATAGAAACGGAGGGGGAGTAAAACTATGAAATTTAATTTAAGAGGTTAGTAATTTTATGATAAAGTATAGCTATATAACTTACTATAAATACTAATTAAGGAGGGAAGTTTATGAAGAAAACTATGTCTATAATCTTAGCCATGCTAATGATTTTATCGAGTGTAAATGTTTTTGCTGCAACTTCAAATCAAGAAGCTATCGTACTTAACGAAGATGCACAGGACGTTTACGTTAATGAGAAGGTGGCAAGTCTTATTCGTCAAAGTGATGCTAAGATTGCTGATGAGGACGAGGTGCATGTATTATTCAGACTAAAGGAGGATTACTTCCGTGAATTTGGTCAAATGATTGATGCATCTAAACTATACAGTGACTATGGCATTAAAGAGCAGCTAGACTTTGGTCAAAGGGCTGTAGCTAAGGCTGTGAGTGAATTTAAAGCTCAAGGCTTTACTTTTGATGTGATTGATCAGTTCACTGTACTTTTACTTGGTTTTGATACCAAGGTTTCTTTTAAAGACGCGAAGAGGATGGCGTCGCTTGATTTTGTTGAGTCGGCTACTATTCAAAAGAAAATTATGAAGCCTGTTCTTAAGAACACTGGTCTTAGATTTAGAATGTATAGCGCTGATAGACAGTCAAGGGACATCATCGGTAATGAGACTGTTTACTCAAAATTTAAGGGTGAGGGTACTATAGTTGCTGTTATCGACTCTGGTTTTGATGTGGATCACGAAGCTTTTTACTTAGGTGAGTCTGGTAAGGCTAAGGCTCGTTACTCTGAAGAAGATATTAATAAGCTTAAGAGTGAGGGTGTATTAAAGCAAGGACGCTACTTTAACGAGAAGGTACCGTTTGGCTGCAACTACTTTCCTGAGAGCAATCCTGAAAAGTTAAAGCAAAGAAGTCAAAACTCTCACGGCCAACACGTTGCGGGTACCATCGCCGGTAACAAGGTGCTTGTTAAGTACGATGGCGTGAGAAGAGAGCTTATAGGTGTTGCACCTGAGGCGCAGCTTGCTCTTATGAGGGTTTTCTCTGATGACGATCCTGGTACTGATCCGACTATCTACGTAAAGGCGCTTGAGGACTGTGTTAAACTAAAGGTTACTGCTGTTAACATGAGTATCGGTTCACCTGCGGGAGACGCGACTCAAATTGACAAGGACACTACTACTGCTCTTGATCGTTTATCTAAGGCGGGCTGTGTTGTTGCAATTGCTGCGGGTAATGAGACTGCCTTTGGTATGGGTCACGAGCTTCATCCGTTTAAGGACAACCCTGACTACGGTATACTTGGCAATCCTGCTGCTGCTGAAAAATCTTTCGCGGTTGCATCTGTTGAAAACGGTTTTACTGTACAAGATTACTTTGTAAATAAAACTGCGAGCGGCGAGCAAAATTACGCTATCAAGTGGTCTGTGGACAGCAAGGACAAGATGACTGAGCCTGAGTATGACAAGGAATATGATCTTGCATACGCTGGTTTAGGTAGGGAAGAAGATTATTCTAAGAATAATTATGATGTTAATGGCAAGGTCGCTCTTATTGAAAGAGGGGTCAATAAATTTGAAGAAAAGGTTGATATCGCTATCAAGCACGGTGCTAAAGCTGTTCTAATCTATAATCATAAAGATGGCGGCGACCAATTCATCGGTATGGCGAACACATGGGGCAAAAGTGTTCCAGTAGCTTCCTTATACTACTCAACTGGTATAGCTCTTAGAAAAGCAGGCGGCAAGGTCATTTTCAAAAAAGGCAAGGTAGAGCTTAACAATCCACTTGCTGGACAGATCTCAATCTTCTCATCGTTTGGTCTATCAAGCGACGGTTCATTCAAGCCTGAGATAACTGCTCCTGGTGGAAACATCCTTTCACTTGGTAACAACAACACATACAACGTACAAAGCGGTACATCCATGGCAACACCACACGTATCTGGTGGACTTGCGCTTGCACGCTCCATGGTTGATGAGAGGTTCCCAGATCTACCAGTAGAAGAAAAGTGGCAAAGAATTAGAAATTTACTAATGTCTACTGCACAAATCCACTTCGACGGTGATGCTGCAACAAGCCCAAGAAGACAAGGCGCAGGTATTATGAAGCTTCAAAACGCACTTACTACTAAGGCTATACTTCTTGGTGACGGCGGCGAGACTAAGCTTATGAGAAGAAAAGCTTCAAATGTAGAAAAACTTGATTTTAAAATACAAAACTTATCAAACGAAGAATTAACTTATAATTATAAGGCGATAGTAGTTGCGGACGAGTTAAACGGTGACTACTACACATACATGACTAGAAAGCTTAAAGACATTCCTTATGGCGAGATAAAGCTAGGAGCTAATGAGACAAAGGATGTAAGCGTTACAATCGACACAAGTGATTTTGCAGGGGAGCTTAAGAAAGAGATGCCAAACGGCTACTTTGTTGATGGCTTTGTGGTTTTTGAAAGCTCAAATCAAAGTGAGCCTGAGATATCGATACCATTTATCACATTTGTGGGCGATTTAGAAAAGCTTACTTACTTTGAAAAGCCTGTATATGACTTAGCTAAAGAAGGCAAGCTTCCGTATTATTGGAACGAAAAAGCAACTATGCACATCGCTGGCATTAACGACACCGGCGTTCCAAACAATGATTTTACTCATTTATACACATATGTAGAGGATAAAAGTGAGATACTTGGCCAAGCTAAGGACTTTACTAACCAAAATCCAACGTTCTACGACAAAAGAGTTATATCGCCAAACAAAGACGGCTACGCAGACACATTATCAGCTAGCTACACACTTCTAAGAAGTGGCCACGCTTCAGCCTATGTGTATAAATTAGATGAAAACGGACACAAAGAAGCAGATCCAATCGCTTGCTTACTTGAAGATGAGTACATGACAAAGAACTTTGGCTCATCGATGATGCCGCTTTCATATAGCCTTGGCAGAAGCTTCCCTGATGCGAAGACTACACTTAAGGACGGCTACTACGTTTTAAGCCTTAAGGCATATAGCAACAAGAACAACCCTGCAGACGATGTCGATATGAAGTTTACAGTTGATACGAAGAAGCCAACTATTACAAATGCTAGTTTTGCGGACAATAAATTGACATTTGAAGCAAAGGACGAGAGCGGTTTAAGAGAAGTAGTAGTTAAAAATGCAGATGATGTTATCGAAATGAACCCAGATGGCTCATACACTATAGCAGAAGGCACAGACCTTGACAAGATCACAGTCGAAGCAGTTGACTACGGATACAACAGATACAAAACAACTCTTAAGATGCTTTTAGAAGGAGGCAGCTCTTCATTAAAGGTAAATATAAAACTTATTAACAAGGAAGATCCTGAGTTTAAGCTTATATACAAGATATATGACGAAAGTGGAAGAGAGTTTTACGAGGACAACCTTGCTCCAGGCACTTATACTATGAAGATCACTAAGCCTGAGGAAATCTACGAGATAAAAACTATCAACGATACAAGCATTGAGAGTATCGAGTTTAAAGACGGTGTATACGTATATGAATTTACAGTAGAAGAAAATAAAGTGACAGAAGTTAATATTGACGTAGAAAAGCTAGACGCCTATTACGTATACTTCTGGGTATATGGTAGTCACAGAGACTTCCACGGCATTAAGCTTGTTAATAAGACAGATGAAAGCAGAGTTATAGAGCTAGAGAGAAGTATAGGCGAAGACAGCCCAACATACTTTGGACCAAAGGTTTATGAAAAACTAGTACCATACGGCGAGTACAAAATTGTTTGCGACGCAGACATGGATAATTACAAGTATGACGTTCAAAGAGAGAAGGCAAAAACTGACGGAACTAACGAATATGTAGAGGCTGACCTAAAGACTTTAAAGGTAGATGCAAGTAGCGTCCTAAACACTACTGGAAATATTTCATACAAAGTAGACGTGACTAAAAAGACAATGACTTTGAATATAGTTGGCGATAATCTAGATAAAGCTAAGTTTAAACTAGTTCCAGATGGTACAGATAGAGACATGAAAAAAGCACTCAACACACTACCATCTAAAGAGATAGGAACGAGCGCGGAAGTAGATCCTAAAGACTTCTCATTAGTTGCACTACCAGAAGAAGGCTACTATGCAGAGCCACCTATGTATTTACTTGAGCTAGGTAATAGTAGTAGAATAACAAGTTTCCCTAGCAAATCTTTCTACAACTTCAAAGGCGATAAAGTTGATTTACCTTTAGATATACACAAATCAGAAGGATATGGCAGTATAAAGATAGAGGACAACTCAAAAGAACTTGGCTACAAGCAAGAGTATACAGTAGAAGACCTAAGAAGCTACTATGGTATGGGCGGCAAAACATACACAGACCTTAGTCATTTACCAGAAGGTAGCTATGTTGTAAGACCAAAGTTTGATGAGCACAGCTCACATATAACAGAAGATATATTTAAGCTTGTAACAGTAAAAGCTGATAAAGAGGCAATAGCAAAGTTTACTTTTGAAGAGATTCCAGAAGAAGGTGGATTTGCTATGCTGACATGCGAAGATGAAATTAAGGTAAAAGCTAAAAATGTAAAAATTGGAGAAGAGTTTGATGTAGAAGATATGTTTGATGGATCTAAATATATCTACTTCTTAACAGGAAATAAAGGTATATATGAGCTTATAGTTAACGATGGTAACGACGAAGGATATGATTATCCTAAGTACATCATGGTTATAGGCGAATCAGTTATAGAAGTAAAGAAGGCTCATAAAGAAGAACCTGTAAATCCAGACGCAGACAAGATTAAAGAGGCACTTGACGAGCTTCACAAACTTATAGACGAGGCAAAGGCCATAGACGAGGCTAAATACACAGAAGACTCAGTTAACAGGCTTAAAGAAACTATATCACAAGTTGATAAAGACTACGACACTCTTGCTGAGCTTGAACGAGCTATAGACGCGTTAAAGCAAGCTATGAGTAAACTAGAAGAAAAGCCAGTTGAGCCAAATCCAGATCCACAGCCACAACCAGAACCACAACCACAACCAGAGCCATATGAACCATATGAACCATATAGACCAGAACCAAAACCATATAGACCAAGCAAACCTAGTGAACCATCTAAGCCTATAAACAATAAGGATGACAAAAAAGATGAAAAACCAGTTGAAACAAAGAAGGATTTAGGTATTATTACTGAATATCCTATTAATCCAGTTGAACTAAAAGACGTGCCAAAGGGTCCTGAAGGCGAAGCGGTTAGAAACCTAGTTTCTTACGGCATCATCAAGGGTATGGGCAACGGTAAGTTCCAAGGCAATAAAACTATAACTAGAGCTATGGTTACAAGAGTCTTTATGCTTATTAGCAAGGACAAAGCCATTGACAAAGACGTTTACTTCAGTGATGTTACAAATGATAAATGGTACGCTGAATCGGTTAAGTGGGCCGCATCAAAGGGCATCATCGCTGGCTACACTGACGGCACATTTAAGCCAGAAAAGAAAGTTACTAGACAAGAGTTCTGCGTAATGCTAATGAACTTACTAAAGGCCAATGGCATTGAGCTTGAAACTGTAGTTCCAGTTGACGAAACAGAATTTGCTAAGGCTGATAGCTGGGCAAAGGACGCGATGATTGCTATGAAGAGAGCTGGACTTGTAAATGTTGAAGCGAATGGCAAGTTTGGTCCGCAAAGTAAGTTTACGAGAGAAGAATTAGCGAAGACGATTGATTTATTAATTAAATTAATCAGACTTAAAGAACTATAAAATTTTGCGTTCGTGCGAAGCACAAAGGTACTTAAGTCCATGCACCAAGAGAACGAGTGTTAGCGATGTTCGATTGGCTATGCATGCCTTATGCCAAAGTTTACAAAGAGACGGAACGTTAGTGAACGTCGATTTGATTAAACTTACGGCCGGGAGCCACCCAAAGCTTTAGCTTTGATGATGGTTAGGTTCTTCGGTCTAAGTCACGAGTAATTCACTTTTCGCTATACACGCAAAATAAAAAACACAAAATAAAAATCACAGAGCTTATCCTAATCAGATAGGCTCTTTTTTGTTTGAAAAATCCCTTTCCATGGTATAAATAAATATAAGCACAAATCAATTTGGGAGGTAATACTATGAAGATGAAGAAGATTTTATCCTTCGTTCTAGCCTTTGTATTAGTGGCGAGTACCATTAACGTAGGCTTTGCGCAAGGAGAAGTAAAAACTAATAAAGACAAGATTGACTACCTTGTTGAAAAAGGCTACGTTCTAGGCGACGCCAAAGGACTTAGACTTAACGACTCGATCACGAGAGAAGAGTTTGCGGTTATGCTAACAAAGGTACTTAATCAAGAAAATGCCGCAAAGGTAGCTATGAGTGTGCCTAGCGCATTTAAGGATATGGCAGCCGATCGCTGGTCAAACGGCTATGTTAATATCGCAAGCGAGCTAAAAATTATCGCTGGTTATAGCGATGGCACTTTCAGACCAAGAAAAAACGTTTCTTATCAAGAAGCCATCAAGATGCTAGCTGTTGCAGCTGGCGGAACTGATATCAAGCCGGCGACTGAAGGCGAGTGGGCTGCACCATTTATCAGCTATGCAGCAAGCAAGGGCCTTTTGAATGGCCTAGGCGAGCTAAAATACAAGGATCAAGCGACTAGGGAAAATGTTTTTGTAATGATATATAACTACCTAGATGGCGTGAGAGAAGCTGATTTATCAAAGCTTACAGCCATAGTTACAAAGACAAATGCTAACTCAAATCTAAGTGAAAAGCAAGCCGAAATCGTCGTATTAAAATCAAGCTTAGAAGGCTTTAAGGAAGGCGCTTCCTACATCGTAGATCTTAAAGATGGCATGGATGCGATGGACATCTTAGGCAGAGTTTATGACCTAGACATCGACAAAAATAATGTGATCAAAACTTACAGAGCAAGCGCTTTAGCTAAGACTGAGATCGCGCCTATCGCTATCAAGGGCGCTAGACTTTACGTCGGCGGCGACTCAAAGGATTCGACTGTGCTTGAGGACAAAGCAGCGCTTACAGAACAAAAGTTCCGCGGCGCAGCAGTTAACGGCAAGTACCTTGATATATTCATGGACTTTGCTAAGGAAACAAACTACAAGGCAGACTTTGCCTACGTTACAAGCATCAATGCAAAAGTTGTTTACATCAAGGCTTTCACTTTTGATGATATAATGCCAGTTTTTGAATATGCTAATGGCGCAGTTAAGGCTATTGACGACGAAACAGGCGCTATAGTTAAGAGAAATCTTAAAAAAGCTTACCTTTATGATAATGGCAAAAGTATGCCAATGGACCTAGCTAAGCTAGAAAAGTACGATGTATTACACTTCTACGCTAGCGATGAGGCCATAGTCGTAAAAAATAAAGCTGAAGGCGAAGGCGCTAGATACAAATTAAGCAAGGGCGGCGCATACATTAACCTAGCTAATAAAGACTATAAGCTAAGTGACGAAAAGGCTAGAAGAGCCGTTGCGACTGTCGACGAAAAGATATTTACACAAGTTAACGCAGCAAAGTACAACGACGAAGTAAAACTATTAACAAATGAAAAAGTTAATTTAGCACTAGATATATTTGGAAACGTTCAAGTGATTTACGGAAAACTTTCCTTTGACGAAGACGTTTTCATGATCGACAGAGTGACTACAAACGCAGTTGCACTAATTGATAGAAATGGCAAGGAAATCAGGGTTCAAGACTCACTTGACCTAAGAATTTATAGAGATGGCAAGGAAATCAGACTTTCTGAGCTAAATAACTACGACATCGTCTACGCCATTTACAATAAGGACGCTATTCAAAAGATATTCGTTCTAAATGGACTAAAGAACTACGACAAGGCATTCAAGCCGCTTGACAAGGACGGCAAGACTTATAAGGTTTACGCGCCAACTAAGAGCGTTAGAAGAAGCTCCATTTACGTAGCGGGTAAAGAAGTGAACCTTCTTGACAATACTTTGCTATATAATTTAGTACAAGCTGGCAAGGACTATAGAGTTGAGACTATTAGCCTAGATGAAGTGAAAAATGCAGGCTTCGACAAGACTGTAACAGCTTATGTATTCACAGTTAAGGACCTTAAGGACAAGGACGTTACTAAGTACGACAGTTTCCACGGCAGTGACGATGCACCAGTTGCAATCGTTTTCAAGAACGTTGAAAAGAAGAAAGTTGTCGACAAGGAAGATATCATCGAGCTTAGAAGCGAGTACGATGCCAAGATCGATAGGTCATTCGAAGGCTATGACAAAACTACTACACTTAGAATTTACGAGACAGATGGCGAAAAATTCGAAAACTGCAAGGCAGGCGACATCGTTAAACTAGGCCTTGATAAAGACGGCAAGGTACTAAAACTAGATAAGCTAATCACTGATCTAAGCGAAGAATACACAGTTCTAAACGTTTTATACGACGCAGGTGGCAATGAAAAGCTAGCTCTTAAAGATAGTAAGGGTAAGGAACTTAGCGTTTATACTAATGATAAGAGAGTAATTTTCGGAAAGAATTATGCTAAGGATAGTGTGATTAAGATTGCATTAAATGAGAATGGGGAAGCATTTGTTATATCTGTGATAAAATAAAATTTCGCATTCGATTTGTAAAAATCAGATAAGTATAATAGAGATCGATATAAATTATCGGTCTCTTTTTTTGATTAAACTCTTGACTTTTCATTTAACGTACGGTATAATGTACATAAGAGGTGATATTATGAAAAGTATGAATGTTACTAACTTTAGAAAAGATATATTTAAGGTACTGGAAGATACTGTAAAATATAATAGTGTTGTAAATGTATCAACAAAAGAAGGTAATGCAGTCCTTATGAGCGAAGACGATTATGAGGGAATTATGGAGACTTTATATTTAAGTTCAATTCCAGGACTTAAAGAAAGCATAGTTGAAGGACTTAATGCTGGACCAGAAGAGTATGTGAGTGAAGACGATGTCGAATGGTAATTATAAAATATTTTATTCTAAAAAAGCTTTAAAAGATATTGATAAGATTAAAAGTGCTGGACTTGAAAACACAGTAAAGTCATTGATTGAAATAATAAAAGAAGATCCATTTACTAGTCCACCACTATTTAAAAAGCTTGTTGGTGATATGAAAGGAACTTATTCAAGAAGAATAAATTATCAACACAGATTAGTATATAAAGTAGATAAAGAAAGTAATAGTGTTTATATAATCAGAATGTGGTCACATTATGAGTAAGAAGCTACTTGATGTTGCAGATTTATAGGAGGGATTTTATGATTATAGCTATTGGAGGCGGGGAAGTAGGCTTAAATGAAACTTACGAGATAGATAAATTTATTGTAGAGGCATCAAAAAAAGATAATCCAAATTTTCTATTTATTCCGACAGCAAGTAAAGATGCTCCGGCTTATGTAAAAATTATTGATAAATTATATGGTGAGCTAGGATGCAAAACTGACACCTTGTATTTATCTAATGTAGAAGTAGACAAGGAAGAGGTCAATCAAAAGATAGAAAATGCAGATATAATCTATGTTGGTGGCGGCAACACTCAATACATGATGAAAGTTTGGGGAGAATACGGTGTAGACAAGGCATTAATTAGAGCTTATAAAAGTGGCAAAGTACTCTCCGGCTTAAGTGCAGGCTCTATATGCTGGTTTATTTCAGGACATAGCGATAGTGAGTTTATAGAAGATATTGAAGATCCAAAACCTATATGGGTTAAAGGTTTAGGCATCATTCCTTATTTGCATTGTCCTCATTATGATGAGCCTGATAGAGTAGGCTTTGATGAGTTTTATGCCGGTCAGCTAACAGATGCTATTGCAATAGAAAATCAAGTAGCAATTGTTTGGGATAATTATGAAATGAAAGTAATCAAATCGAACCCTATGAAAAACGCATATAAACTTTCTTGGACAGATAAAGGTGTGAAGAAAGAAGTTTTAAATTAAGAGTTTTCATATTATGAAAAGGGCAAATTAAAATTTATTGGAGGTATAAATATGAAGTTTACACCAGAAAATTTTGAATTAAAAGACGGCAGAATGTGTACTATTCGAGAAATTCAAGTAAAAGACGCTGAAGAAACAGTTGAATATTTAAAAGCTGTTAGTGGGGAATCTGATTTTTTGAATTCTTATCCAGAAGAAATACGTTTCTCAGCCGAAGAGGAAGCTAACTTAATAAAAGGTTTTAACGAATCTGATGATACCCTTATGCTTGTCGTTGAACTGGATGGAAGATTGATTGCAAACGGAACTATTACAAGGTTTAGAAAAAAGAAGATGCTCCACAGAGGGAATGTAGCTCTTGCTGTGCTAAAAGAATTCTGGAACAAAGGAATAGGGACAAAGGTGCTTCAATGCCTTGAAGATTATGCGAAAAAATTAGGGCTTTCACAACTTGAGCTTGATTATTATTCAGGTAATGAAAGAGGAAGGCTTCTTTATGATAAACTTGGATTTATTCAAGTGGGAGAGACTCCTAATGCCATCATCTTAAAGGATGGAACTGGATATAGCGATATAAAAATGGTGAAGAGCATATAAAAGTGATGATTAAATAATTATTAAATTATGGATGCAAGGCGCAAAATACTTTTAAAGTGAAATGTACTTTTTAATAAATTAATTTATAAGGGGTCGAATTCGATCCCTTTTAATTTTGCTTATCTATATCCATCATCAAAGTCAAATCCGTTTAAAATCACTTTCCTTTGGGTAGCTATACATTAGAGGTGATATTTATGAAGATAGTTTTCTTAGACATGTACAATTCAAATCCGGGCGACATTGATACTGCCATGTTCAAGGAGCTTGGCGAATTTATTACATATGACAGAACTAATCCATCTGATATAAAAGAAAGAATCAAGGACGCGGACATCGTCATCACAAACAAGGTAAGGCTTGGCAAAGCTGAGCTTGAGGGCACTAGGGTGAAGTTCATCGCCGAGGCAGCGACTGGCTTCGACAACATCGACCTAAACGCGCTTAAGGAGCTTGGCATCGGCCTTGCGAACGTTCCTAGCTACTCAACTTATTCGGTTGTACAGCTAACGCTTGCTCACCTTCTCAATGCGACTAACGATGTCTACTCTTATGCGAAAAATGTTCGTGAGGGAGCATGGGTGGACAGCCGCGACTTTAATTTCTTCCTAGGCACTATTCACGAGCTTGCAGGTAAGACTGCTGGCATAGTTGGCTACGGCGACATAGGTCAAAAGGTAGCTGATGCTTATAGAGCTCTTGGTATGAAGGTCATCGCACTGAAGGTAGAAGGTCACCATGCGAGTGGAGACTTCTTCCGCGAATACGAAGACTTCTTCAAGGAAGCTGACATAGTGAGCCTTCACGCACCTATGAACGAGGATTCTAAAGAAATTATTAATAAAGAAAGTCTTGCTCTTATGAAGAAGACAGCCATAATTATAAATACAGCACGTGGCGGACTTATAAACGAAGATGACCTTGCTAAGGCTCTTAAGAATGGCGACGTGGCATTCTACGCGTCAGACGTTTCTGCACCTGAGCCTATGACAAAGGATAACAAGCTATATGCCCTTGATAATGCGGCTTTCACGCCACACATTGCTTGGGCTTCGCTTGAAGCAAGACAAAGGCTTTACCAGGTGATTTATGACAATATAAAAGCCTACATCGATGGCAGGAGCTTAAATAGAATTGTATAAGAAGGTCGCACTTATCGCCGGCTCCTTTATTTCAGGGATTTCGTCCTTGGAGCTACTTAAGGCGATAGAAGGGAAAATAGATGCCGACGTAGATATATACGCGCTTCCGGACGGTTACGGCAACATTTACGAGGCGACGGAGGACCTTGATTCATTCACGGTCGAGACGCTTACGGTAATGGACGAAGCTGGCGAAGAACACGATCTTAAGTACTTAAGATTCGATGAGCATGTGCTTGTATCCTTCTCCAACATAGTGAACTACAAGGTTAAGGGCGACTTAAGCTCGACGAGCTACTTGGCAGGCGCTCTCGTTAAGAAACTCATTGAGCGTGGCGAGAAGAAGATCACCATAAGCATAGGAGGAAGTGGTGTCAATGACGCTGCTATAGGATTTTTGCGCGCCATGGGCGTGAAGTTTTACAACGTCCTAGACGAAGAAGTGACTGAGACGAGGGACATTTACAAGATCAAGCACTTTGACACGACTGAGCTTGACGCGCTTATCAGTGGCGTTGACTTTAGCGTTTTGAAGTACTCAAAGACGCGCTTCATCGGCTATAGAGGCACTACTTATCAGAACAGGCTCATCAAGGACAATCTGATCCTTGAGATTTTCGAGCGCAATATGGAGAATTTTCAGTACCTTTTGCAAAACCATTTTGGCTTCAAGGTCAAAAGCGTTGAAGCGGCTGGTGCAGGCGGCGGATCCATGCTTAGCCTAGTTAAGTTTTTGAACGCAAAAGTAGTGGATTTAGGCGATTTTTTAGAAAAATATTTTAATTTTGACAATATTGCTCAAAAAAGTGATATAATAATACTAGTTGACGACTATCTGTCCTTAAAGCTTAGGAAGGAAAGTTTTAGGGCCCTTGTCTTGAACAAGGCGAAAGAGTATGACAAAGAGATTATCGGTCTGGCGCTCGACGCAGAAGAGGAGAAAGCCTCTTTCATCGAGCAAGGCTTTACTAGGATGATAGACCTTACATATGACTCTGAGTCACTGGATAGAGCGGCAAATATCATCAATAATTATTTAAAAGGAGAGGATGACATGGCTTACAAAGAAGAAGCACTGAAGTTTCACGAAGAAAAAAGAGGTAAATTAGAAGTAGTTCCAAAGGTTGAGGTAAACAACGCACATGACCTTGCACTTGCCTACACACCAGGCGTTGCAGAGCCTTGCAAGCTTATACATGAGGACGAAGAGCTTCAATACAAATACACTGCAAAAGGCAACCTTATCGCTGTAGTTACAGACGGTTCAGCAGTTCTTGGCCTTGGCAATATCGGTTCAAAGGCAGGTATGCCAGTTATGGAAGGAAAGTCCATACTATTCAAAAAGTTTGGTAATGTTGACGCTTTCCCTATCATGCTTGATACACAAGACGTTGACGAAATCGTTAATACAGTTAAAAACATTGCTCCAGGCTTTGGTGGCATTAACCTTGAAGATATCAGTGCGCCTAGATGCTTTGAGATAGAGAGAAAACTAGATGAGATGCTTGATATACCAGTATTTCATGACGATCAATATGGCACAGCCATCGTCGTAACAGCTGCACTTATCAACGCATGCAAACTTATTAAAAAAGATTACGCAGACCTTAAAGTCGTTATCAATGGTAGTGGCGCAGCAGGCATTGCCATCGCTTATATGATGCTTAACCTAGGCGTTAAGAACATCCTTGTTTGCGACTCAAAGGGCATTATCTATAGAGGAAATGAAAAGAATAACTGGATCAAGGCAGAAGTTGCTGAAAAGACAAATCCAGACAATGAACAAGGAACACTTAAGGACGCAATGGTAGGCGCAGACGTATTCATAGGCGTTTCAGCTCCTGGCGTACTTACTAAGGACATGGTTAAGTCCATGAACAAGGACGCAATAGTATTTGCCATGGCAAACCCAGTTCCTGAGATATATCCAGACGAAGCTAAGGAAGCAGGAGCAAGAATAGTTGGTACAGGTAGAAGCGACTTTGCTAACCAAATCAACAACTCACTTGCCTTCCCAGGCATATTCAGAGGTGCACTTGACAGACGTGCTAAGACTATTACCTTCGATATGAAGGTTGCAGCAGCACACGCAATTGCAGACCTTGTAGAAGATAAAGACCTTTCAGAAGAACACATCATGCCAGATATGTTCGACGAAAGAGTTCCAAAAGCCGTTGCTAAAGCAGTTTACCACGCTTACCAAGAGTAATGAGCTACGGATTCATTAAGAAAATTAGTGAAGTAGATAAAGAAGTGATGCTGGGAGTGGACCTAGCATCACTTTCTATTACAGAAGACTTTGAGGGAACGGGCCTCAATAACCATTGCGCCTTTACTACAGCTACCAACATTATGAAGATGATGGGCTTTAGTGAAGTAAGTTTTGACGAAGTGTATAGACATATACGTTCGGGACCAGTACTATTTATGGAGCCGCGCCTCAAAAAGATCATTAAAAATAGAAAGACAAGCGTAAACATTAAAAGAAAATATTTTCCCAAAACCATGGACATGGTAAAGGCCATTGACCAAGGTCATATCACAGCCATGCTCCTAGTAGAGTCAGTAAAAAGCGCGCATTGGGTCATAGTCACAGGCTACGCCATTACTATGGGTGACGTGTATCTAAAAGTCTTTACAAATTGGTACCGCGAACTTCGCTACTATAAAGTGAATAGTGGGAGCAAAGCCGTGATGAGCCTCGAATTTTTTATTTAGCCTTGACAAATTATTAAGAGAGGACTATAATAAAGGTACATCTAATACTTTGGGGTAAGGTGAAATTCCTTTTAACCGGCGGTAAAGCCCGCGAGCGTTTGCAGAACCTGTGAGATTCAGGTGCCGACTGTATAGTCAGGATGGAAAAAGATCTTAAAGGTTATTAGTTGAATAATCATTAAGGAGGGTGTTTTTTTTTATGTCAAAAGCAAAAAAAATCACATTAATTGCAGCAGTTGCCGCCATGGCAATAGTTTTAACAGCGATAATTCGCTTCCCGATCACATCACTACCATTTCTTAAGTACGATCCAAAAGACGTGGTACTAACAACAGCAGGCTTCATCTTTGGGCCGCTAGTAACCATAGTTGCAGCAGTGATCGAAGTTTTGGTAGAGATGATAACTTTCTCCGAGTCAGGACCTTGGGGTGCAGTGATGAACATCATCGCAACACTTTCATTCTCAGGTATAGCAGTAGCTATCTACCACAGAAACAGAACAACAAAGGGAGCGGTTTTGTCACTAGTATGCGCAGTTTTATCGCTAACAGTAGTTATGTCGCTTTGGAACCTAGTTATAACACCGATATACACAGGCTTCCCAAGAGCAGAAGTAGTAAAACTTATGCCAGTTATCATACCATTTAACCTAATCAAAGGCGGAATTAACGCAGCACTGATCATACTGCTTTATAAGCCAATCAAGAGCGCGCTAGCAGGCGCTGGACTTACAGAAGAAGTAAGCTCAGAAAAGAACGCTACTTGGACGACAATTAAGATGCTGAGCTTTGTGGTGTTAATGGCTCTTATAGCTTTAATCATTTACATGAGAGGCGGACTTAAATAAATTTCGCTAAATTTCGCATTCAATTTGCGCCTGAAACTCATTTGCTTTTCGACAATGCTCGAGTACATTTGTACGCTCCGCTTGCCTCAAAGCTCCATTTCGTCTCATGCATCAAATTGCTCTGCAAAATTGTAAGTGAAATTAATACTGATAAGAATGAATGAATAATAATCCCATGAGTGAGTACATTGAAATTGATGTGCTCACTTTTTTACGCCAATTGTTACAGTTGTGTTACAAAACCTCGCAAAGCTTGATTTTTGTGTGGGGGGGGGGTGCTATGATAAGGGTAGATTGCTGCGTCTAAAAACGCAATGATTATATCTATATAATAAGGAGGAAAAAAATTATGAAGAGGTTTATAAGCGTCTTGCTTGTGATAGCATTACTAGTACCGATGCTATGCGTTGACGTCTTTGCAGCAGATCATCCTGTAAATGATTTTGCTGGATTACAAACGGCAATAGCAAATGCAGCAGACGGCGATGTTATTACTGTTAATGGAGATATAACATTAACAGATACTATTGTTATTGATGGAAAGGATATAACAATAACAGGTAGTGGCAAAATAAGTGCTGATAATGGATTAATAACTGTTGAGACAAGAAAGAACACTTTATTTGTTATAAATAATTCAACAGTTAAATTCAATGGCTTAGACGAAAATCAAAAACTTACTTTAGACGGGAATTTAAAAAATAGAATTATTTATTCTGAGGGTTCCACAATAGAATTAACTAACGCTGTAGTAACGAAGGGCTGCCCTGGAAACAATTCAAATATAAATCCAGGTGGAGGAATATTTTTAAGAGGCGGCTCACTAACTGCTACTAATACTGATTTTATAGGCAATACACCTGGAACTAACGATACTCTAAAACAAGGCGATGGCGACAAAAATGGTGGGGCAATTTACTCAGGAAGCACTAAAGCTGATATTAAAATCACTGGCGGAAAATTTGAAGGTAATGAAGTAAAAGCCTACGGACATGGCGCAGCTATTTACCAAGAAAATGGTACTTTAAATGTAACAGGAACTAGTTTTAAAAATAATAAGGGTCATGTTGAAGGTGGCAATGCCGGAACACAAGGTGCATGTATCCACACAAGAGACAAGGTAAAAGCTACAATTTCTGGTGTTACAGCTGAAATCGCAAAAGGCTTTAACACTGGCGGTTTTTTAAGATCATGGAAAAGTAATGTAACAGTTATTAACTCTACATTTACAATAGCTGGATTAGGTGACGGCTATGGTTATAGCGGTGGAGCGCTTTGCTTTGAAGGCGGCACAAGCAAAGTTACAGGTTCGACATTTACCTGCACCGGATCAAAGCTATACCACGCAGGTGGCTTTATAGATATTGTTGGCACAGGCACTCATGTTATTGATGGTAATACAATGACAGGAGCTGGAAAAGAAAACGGACAACAAATAGCTTCCTTTGGTGGTGCAATTAGTGTTGAAGAAGGTGCAAGCGCAACAGTTACCATTACGAACAATACAATAAAAGATACTTCAGCTTCTGACAACGGTGGAGCCATTGCGATCGGAACACATAAAGGTAAAAGCACACCATCAACAGTAACTATGAGCGGCAATACCATTTCAAATTCCGGAACTTTATTTTGGGGAGCACAATATGGTGGAGGAGTATTTGTAGCTCCTGATGCTACAGTTACTATGACAAAAGACGCTATTAAAGACACAAGATCTTCCTATGGTGGAGGAGTATATAACGAAGGTAAATTAACTATAAGTGGTGGATCATCGCTAACAGGTGGTGTTGGCTCAAAACTTGGTGGAGAAATCTACAATAACGGTGAATTGACAGTAGATGATGCAACGATCACAGGTAACTTTGTAGGCGGATCATCTTGGCAACAATATGCAAGCCATGGAAAAAACTTTGAACTTGGCGGAACAAATATCTACGCTGAAAAAGATGTAACTATAACACCAAAGGCAAATATAACAACTGGCAAAGATGTAAGAGTTTTAGACGGACAATCAAAAATACTTTTAACAGATTCTTTAACAAAAGAAATTGATGTATCTGTAAGTGAAATAGCAGGAGTAAGTGAAACTCAAAATAGAAAAGTAGGCTATGTAGTTGCAGAAGGAACAAATGGCTACACAGTAACAAAATCCGATGCAAATTTCTTACATTATATAGGTAGAAATAATAAAACTGATGCAAATCACTACTCAAATCAACCTAGAGCTGCGTATGTCGACCACACTAGTCCAGGAATGTGGGATTTTGTATTAGATAAAGACAATAAAAAGGTAGTTCTTGGTCAAAGAGTTAAACTTATTTATCATGGCAATCTTGGTAAATTAGGCACAAATGATAAAGAAGAAAAAACTGTAGATGTTTATAAAAATCCTAACTTCTGGGAAAATCAATTAGAAGAATACAAAGTAGCTGACCCTGAAAGAGATAAATATAGCTTTATGGCTTGGTACTATTGGAAAGATGGTGCTAATGCTGGAGATACTGATACTTCAGTCCAAGATATAAAAAAGCCAGAAGATTTTACATCTAAGTTATTTGACTTTTCAAAAGTAACTTTCCAAAACAATGTAAAAGATACCGACCAAATAATAACTCCAAATATAATAAATACTTATGCAGGCTGGTCAAAAAATATAGATTTAGACGTAGCAAAAACTTGGGTAGATACAGAAGATAAAGATAAGAAAAATATTTCAGTAACTTTATATGATGGAACAGTTTTAAAAGAAACAAAGACTTTTGATAGCACTACAAACTATGGCGGAAAATTTGAAAATCTTCCAGTATTTACAAAATCATATAGTAACAACGAAGTGAAAAATATAAACTCAGTATTCACACCAAAAGTTTATAAAGTAACAGAAGCTACTCTAGATGGTTTTAATACAAGCTATGAACCAGCGACTATAACAGCAAATACTGATGTAGAAAAGAAAATAACAATCACAAATAAAAAGACATTTAAAGTAACATATGAATTTAAGAGCGGAACAGAAGGCAAAGATTTACCAGCAGCAATTGAAGGATACAAACCAACTGATGATACTGAATATGCAGATGGAGCAACAGTAAATGCAAAACAACCAATACAAACATCATATGAAGATACTGAAAATAATGGCACATGGACATTTACAAAATGGGATGAAAATTCAAAAACAATAAATAAAGCAGATGTAAAATTTGTTGGTACTTGGACTTTTGCTGCAAAACCACAAACAAAATATAAAGCAACATATGAATTTAAGAGCGGAACAGAAGGAAAAGAATTGCCAACTGACAAGGAGTTTACTGATTTGCTTCCAAATGATGCTACTGAATATGCTGATGGTGCGACAGTAAACGCAAAACAACCAACACAAACATCATATGAAGCAGAAGATGGTACATGGACATTTACTAGCTGGGATAAACAAACAGATACAATAAAAGGCGCTGATGTAAAATTCGTAGGTACATGGACATTTGCAAAAAAACCAGAGCTAAAATCTGATTTCACTATCAAAAAGACAGTCGACAAAACAACTTACGAAAAAGCTGGCGAAGTATTAACTTATACTATCACAGTAACAAACACTGGAAATACAGATTTAAAAGGTTTAAAACTAAGTGACTCATTAGTAAATGTTAAAGATGAACCATTTGACCTTACTAAAGGCAAATCAAAAACATTCACTTACTCATACACTATTACCGAAGATGATGTTAAATTAGAATCAGTTATTAACGTAGCAAGTGTAACACATGGCAAAACAACTAAAACAGCCACAGCTAAATCCATTCTCAAAGAAAAAGAAAAACGTGGTGATGTTTACGTTAGATACGAGACTGAAGACGGCAAGATTCTTGACGAATTCGCTGTACTAATCGATGCACCTGTAGGCACTTACTACTACACTGAAGAAAAAGCCTTCCCTAGATACAGATTTGTAGGTCTTGCGCCATACTCGGATCCTGCTGAAGGATGCGTAGTTGAAGGCACTCAATATGTAGTTTATCTATATAGAAGAGACAGGGGCGGACGTACTCCTGATAGAAGGGACAGATACGAACGCGAAGAAAAAGAAGTAGAAGAGCCTATAGTTGAAGCAAAGAGAAAGCCGGAACTAAACAAAAAAGACCACAAGCAATATATGTACGGCTACCCAGACTGGACATTCGTACCAGCGGCTAATATCACTAGAGGCGAGGCAGCAGCGATGTTTGCAAGACTATTCAAAGAGTATCCAGGACTAGACTATAATTATAAAAAATACTACACTGACGTAGATGAATCGTACTGGGGCTTCAAAGAAGTTGCCTACTTATCAGAGTTTGGCATACTTAGTGGCTACAGCGACGGCACATTCAGACCAAATAACAAGATCACAAGAGCCGAGTTCGTTAAGATCGCTGAGTCATTCGAAGCATTGACATGGGGCTTGAGTCCTTATAACGATGTCGATGGCGGCCACTGGGCATTTAGATACATCGTTTCGTCCGCAGCAAAGGGCTGGATATCGGGTTACCCAGACGGCTCATTCAGACCAAACAGCTTCATTAGTAGAGCAGAAGCCGTTACCATAGTCAACAGACTACTAGAAAGACGTCCAGATAAGGACTACATCGACACACATAAGCCAGAACTAAAACCATTCACAGACTTAAAACCAAGTTACTGGGCTTATTACGAGATATATGAGGCAGTAGACGGACACGACTACAACAGAAGCTTCACAGACATTGAAGAACACTGGTATAGATTGAACAATGAAAGATTTGTTTTCTCTCAACCAAGATATTATAGGTAGAAAATCTATTTAGGAGGAATTTATGAAGAAAATTATAAGCATGCTTATGGCAGTCGTGATGCTGCTATGCTTAGTTCCAGTGCAATTGATGGCAGAGGATGCTAATGAAGCCGTAGTGCTTGACAATGGCGGTGCCGATGGACTTGAACTAGGCGATGAGATAGTAACAGAACCTGTTGGAGAACCGTTGACAGGTGATGAAAATGTCACACTTGTTGGTCAATGGAAAAATGATTCAACTATAAAAGAAGACACAAAAAAACATTATGAACTTACAGATAAGATTGGATATCCTTTGTATAACAGTGGTTTATTAAGGGGATTAGCTAAGCAATTCTTAGGCTGGTCTGATAAGGCTCCTGTTGACAATGGAGTTTTAGCTGATGGCGCAAAATTATATTCGCCAGAAGATACAATTGCAGATGTTTTTGGAAGTTCAATACCAGCAGATGCTAAAATTTATGCAGTTTATTATGAAATAAATAAACCTTATGGAGATCCATTACCTACAAATCCATTTGCTTTATTAGTTCCAGGTCAATTAGCTACTGAAATTAAAAATAGAATTAATGCTAATAAGGTAATGATTGATGAGAGTTTAAAAGCTGAAGATATTTTGAAGGATACTGATAACTACAGTTCTGATGGTGTCATTATTGATAAGTACAAAAAAACAGATGATGATAAGACAATTAACGAAGTAGTTTTAAACTCTGAGCTTGAGATGGATTGGGTAGCTGCAATGCTTGCATATAAAAATATAGCGGGAAGTAATCAGATATTACCAATTTTAAGCCGTAATTATGGAGAAAGATTTAAAAATAATAACTTTCCAACTGATGATGGCAAAGCTGCTGGCTACACTCACGTTGATTTAAACATGGATTTCGGCACTGATGAAGGACTTGTAATTCCTGATGAATTATTCTTAGAGTTTAAGAGCTACTCATGGAGACCGCTTTATGCCTTTGGTATTAAAGATGACGGAACAAAAGATGTTTTGAACAGCTTAGACGATTATAAAACTTTAGTAAAAAGCGATAATCCTAGAACGAAATTCAGTGTTAATACCAAGTATAAAGCTGCAGATGGTAAAGATAAAAATTACAGAAAGATTACTATTAGAGTTGTGCTAAGACAATGGGATCCAAATGATAAGAATACAAATCGTGGTTTCACAGGAGAAAGAATTCCAGAAAGCTCTATTCCAAAGGGACCTCAAGGAACTGTAGCAAGTGAAATTTTATCTAATATGACTTTAAGAGTTTTGGGCTCGGCCGATGGTATTGATAATAAAAATATAGTTAGAATAACAGATGCAAGGGCAAAGGGACTTGCTGATAGTGAAGGAAAAGAAAGTATCACTATCACAGGATCTATTAAGGGATATATGCTTTCATCTTTAGGCGAACAACAAAAAGGAAAATTTAAATTTACAATAGAGTCTGATGCAGAAATTGATGAAAGAAAGTCTAATGAACTTAAATTATCTTACGTACACAAAAAAGATGAGCCAGCACCAAAGCCAACAGAACCAAACACACTTATCTTAACACTAGACGAAAACCACAGAGGCGGTGAAATAACTAACATCGAAGTAGAAGAAGGCGACTTAATCGAGCCGCATCTATACATCCCAAGAAGAAGAGGATACATCTTCAAAGGCTGGAGCTACGATAGAGATCACCTTGACGAAGTAAAGCCTGGCGACAGAATTTACTCAGACACTACTTTATATGCAATATGGAAGAGAGCCGAAGAAGAAAGAGTAGAAGAACCAGAAGAAATAAAAGGCGATGATCACAAAACATATATCTTCGGTTACCCCGATGGAAGCGTTAGACCAAACGGATCTATAACAAGAGCCGAAGCAGCAGCTATGCTAGCAAGACTACTAAACATCGAAGCCATCGGTTCAGCAGCTAAGCCACAATTTACAGATACAGAAAGCTCATGGTACAATAAAGCCATCAATGCAGTAGTATTTAGAGGAATAATGAAGGGTTACCCAGACGGACGCTTCAGACCAAACGCTCCTATAACTAGAGCAGAGTTTACTCAAATGATATTTACAATTGACAACAAACCATATGGCGTAGCACCATTTGTAGACGTTACAGGTCACTGGGCAGAAAGAGCTATCGGATCTGAGTACCAAGCAAAGAGAATCACAGGCTACCCAGACGGACTATTCAGACCAGACGCCAATATCACAAGAGCAGAAGCAGCAGTTATCTTAAATAAGATTTTCGAAAGAAAATATGACAATTTATCACTATTAAAATGCAAAAACCCACAAATGATAAAGAGATTCACAGACCTTGATGAAAGCTTCTGGGGATGGAATGATATGGTTGAAGCAACTAATACTCACGAATTTGTAAGAAGATACAAAGAAGATTTAATGAAGAGAGTAGAAGAAGACTGGCTATTGATTAAATAGATTTCGCATTCGATTTGCGATCTTGGCTAGTTTCGTATTATTTTGTCGCTGCGGAGTGCGATTGCACACCTCACTCCAAAAAATTCTGTACAACGCCAATCTCATCAAATCGCTCTGCAAAATGCTGTGGGGAGGATGCTTAATGAACAAAAAGAAATTTAAATCAATTTTTAAAGAAGATTGGTTGTTAATTAAATAATTTAACACATTCAATAAAAGAAGGATAGAGAAAATAAAATCTTTATCCTTTCTTTTTTGCCTAAATATATATTTTTCACAAAATAATTATAGTGTCAATGAACTAAATCAATACCAAATTTTGCGAATAGAATTGATGGATAAGGCGCAGCATAACGAGCGACCGACCGACATCGTACTAACGGGTACGTTGAGGGAGGAAGCGAAGCGATCCGTAAGATTAATCAAAGCTATGTTCGCTATCGCTCCATACCTTTGTAATCTCTGGAATAAATCATACATAGCCAATCGAACATCGCTAATGCTCGTTCTCTTGGTGTATGAAATTAGCGAGCCTTAGGCGCAATTCTAACGCGAAATTTTATCTGTCGGCCATGTGAATGGCTAACTCATCTTCATTAATCCCAAACATAGCCTTACCCAATCCAGTCGCCACCTCAGCTATAATCTTGTTATCTTCATAATTTTCCACTGCCTTAACTATTGCCTTAGCTCTTCTCTCTGGATCTTCACTCTTAAATATACCGCTGCCAACGAAGACGCCTTCAGCACCAAGTCTTCTCATAAGTGCTGCGTCTTGAGGTGTTGCGACACCGCCAGCTGAGAAGTTTAATACAGGTAGTCTCTTATTGTCATGAACGTATTTCACTATATCGTAGCTAACTCTATATTCCTTTGCAAAAGTATAAAGCTCGTCCTCTCTCTTCGACACAAGTAGCGAGATGCCGCCAAGTATTTGTCTTAAGTGGCTCACAGCTTGTACGACGTCGCCAGTACCTGCTTCGCCCTTGCTTCTAATCATCGATGCGCCTTCTTCAATCCTTCTAAGCGCTTCGCCAAGGTCTCTCGCCCCGCAAACGAAAGGCACGTCGAACTTGTATTTGTCTATGTGATTGTCGTTATCAGCCTTTGACAAAACTTCTGATTCATCGACGTAGTCAACGCCTAAGGCTTCCAAAACGCCAGCCTCAACAAAGTGACCGATTCTGCACTTCGCCATAACAGGAATCTTGACAGCGTTTTTAATCTCAAGAATCATTTCTGGGTCGCTCATCCTAGCAACGCCGCCTTCGCGTCTGATGTCAGCAGGCACTCTCTCAAGCGCCATGACAGCGCATGCGCCCGCACTTTCAGCAATCTTCGCTTCCTCAGGATTAGTAACGTCCATGATGACGCCGCCCTTAAGTGTATTTGTAAAGTCTAAAAATTTTTTATTCATAATATTCCTCCTCTTTTATAGCTATTATACTTTGATTATGGTATAATTAAAAGTACCAATTATGATTAATTTGATGGTACCAGATAGGAGGAGCTATGCAAATAGATTTGAAAGGCGATAGGCCCATTTATGAAGAGATATATGAATATTTTAAGGACGCCATACTTGAAGGGCGCTTCAAGAAAGGCGAGAGGCTGCCATCTAAGAGGGCACTCGCTAAGGAGATGTCTGTCGCCACGAATACTGTTAGAGCGGCATACGACGCCCTTAGCTGCGAAGGCTACATAGAGAGCGTCGAGAAGCGCGGCTACTTCGTTAGCGAGATCGGCTCTTTGTATAATTTTAAGGCGGAGCCCATAAACGCGGCTAGACCAGAGAAGGAGAGCTACAAGTACTCCTTTGCCATCACCGAAGGGGATAAAGAAAGCTACCCAATAGACAAATTTAAAAAGATTTTCACACAAGAAGTCATTTACGACGAGGAATTTTACGAGAGGGACTACCAAGGCCTTTATGGCCTGCGTCACGAGATCAAGAATTACCTCTTCAAGGCGCGCGGCATCAAGACTAGCGAGGATAATATCATCGTCAGTTCGGGTCTTGAGCAGCTTTTGACTATAGTCTTCATCATTTTGGATAAAAAGCTTCGCCTTGGCCTTGAAAATCCAGGCTACAAGGAGCTAAAAACGCTTTTGAAGCTCAATAATATTGACTACGAACCCATCAGCCTGGATAATAGCGGGATGAACTTCGATCGCTTTAAGCGTGCAAACCTTACGGCTGCGCTACTTACCCCATCAAATCAATTTCCGACGGCGACCGTCATGCCGATTAAGAGGCGTTTCGAGTTTTTGAACTGGGCTTATGGGGCAAGCGGCCGCTATATTATTGAAGACGACTACGATAGCGAGTTTAGGTACTCATCGAGGGCACTCTCACCCTTAAAGAGTCTCGACGAGATGGACAAGGTTATCTACATCGCGAATTTTTCAAAATCCATCAGTCCCTTGTTAAGACTTAGCTACATGGTTTTGCCGAACGAACTACTTAAGAGGTACTACGAGGTCAAGCCGCAGATCAACTCGACCGTGTCAAACATAGTTCAGATACTTGTCAAGGACTTTATGAAGGGCGGCCACTTCGAAAGGCAGCTCAACAGAATGAAAGGCATTTACAATAAGAAGCGGCTCGTGCTACTTGATGAGCTCGAGGACATCTCGGGTGTTCACGCCATCGACTCCATGGCCGGTATGCATCTTAAAGTTTATGTCGATGGCGTAGATGATTATGAAGACATTGTCAAGGCGCTTCAAATGAATGGCATAAAAGCCTCAAGACTCAAAGACTATTATCTAAAAGAGGAGGCTATGGCGAAGGATGCGCTACTACTTGGTTACGGGGCTTTGGCTGAGGATGAGATCCGCTCTGCCATGAGCATAGTGAAAAAAATAATTCTGGACTTGAAAAAATAGTAAATTTATCATATAATAAGTATATATGAGGAGGAAATCATGAGTATTAAGATTATAACGGATTCGGCTTCAGATATAGGCAAGGACTTAGCTAAGGACTTTTCTATAGACATTATGCCAATCGCCATAATGAAAGATGACAAAACTTACCTAGATGGCGTCGACATCAGCGGCAAAGAGATTTACGACAACATGAGGAATGGCGCTGTTTACAAGACTGGAGCGATCACTCCACACGAATATGAAGTGAAATTTGAGGAAGTTTTAAATAAATATGATAAGGCGATATACGTATCGCTTTCTACTGGCATGTCGTCAACTTTTAACAACGCGGTTCTTGCGAAGAACTCTTTGGGCATAGCTGATGACAGGCTTTTACTAGTTGACTCGCGCGGCGCATCCATGGGCCAAGGCATGATGGCTATAAATCTTGCGAAGCTTGCGAGAGAGGGCATGAGCTTTGACGAGCTAAAGGTGTACGCGGATAATTTCGTGAAGAACACGAGATATGTTTTCTTCGTCGATTCGCTTGAGTATTTGCAAAGAGGCGGCAGAGTCTCGAAGCTTAAGGCGACTATCGGCAATTTAATCAATATGAAGGTAATTCTTGATGTGCATTCCGATGGCGTAATTTATACAAAGGACAAGGTCAGAGGAACTAACAGAGCCATAGCTAAGACCGTAGACATATTTGAAGAAGAGGTCGGACACGAGCTTTATGATGATAGGATCATGGTTTGCCACGCAGATTGCATTGATCTTGCGACTAAGGTAAGGGATGCGCTTGTAGAAAAGTATCCCGATAAGCTTATAGAACTAAATCCATTCGCCGTGAGCATAGGCGCTCACACAGGTCCGGGCACAGTTCATATATGCGCAGTGAAAAAATTTAATTAGCTAGGCGTATTTATAAAATTTATCTATACTAAGAGGGCCATATATTGTAATTTATTATACAAGTGGCGATTTATGCGAAATCCATTGACATATTTAAAATTATGGACTATAGTATAATTAAATTGTAAGAATAATCTTAGACACATAATTTACACCACCTAAAAAAACGTTCATTGGCCGAGCGTTTTTTTTTGTTTGCAAAAACTATTTTCGAAAATAATAGCTGGACCTCGTGGCCCAGCTATTGTCATATAAAAAAGTATTAACTTAGATAAGCTTTTTAGCTTCCTCCAAAGCTTTGTCATAATCAGGATGATTAGTTACTTCTCTAACAATTTCTTGGTACTTGATAGTGCCGTCCTTGTCAATGATAGTGATGGCTCTTGCAAGTAGACGAAGCTCTTTGATCACAAGACCGTACTTTGTACCAAAATCAAGATCTCTGTGGTCTGATAAAACTATAACCTTGTCAATGCCGTCAGCAGCGCAAAATCTTGATTGAGCAAATGGTAGGTCGCAGCTAAGTGTCAAAACAACTGCATCGCCTAGCTTAGCAGCTTCTTCGTTGAATCTCTTTGTTTGTAATTCGCAAACAGGTGTGTCGATGGAAGGAACTGAGCTGATGATAACGACTTTGCCTTTCACTTCGTCAAGAGAAAACTCTGATAAGTCATTCTTAAGTGCCTTAAATTCAGGCGCCTTGCTGCCTACTTTTGTTTCTTCACCAATTAATGTAACTGGATCTCCGCCAAATGTAATTATACCTTTTCTTTCGTTCATATTTATTACCCCCTAGTGTGATTTATTTACCCTAAATGAAAATTTTTAAACGGGTAAATATATATTAAAGGATATAATAACTTAAAAGTACTTGACAAAGCGTTTTTAATTGGATATTATTAAGTTAATAGTGAAGTAGGAGTGAATATTATGGATAAATACTATGATAAGGCTATAAAAGAAGCTGAAGAAAAACTTATAGATGTAAAGAAACGTGGTCAAGAGGCTTTAGGCGATGATGCTTTAGAATTTATGGATTCACTTATGAGTTCGGATGAAATACTTGAAAGTGATTTACGTGTTCAGTTAATTGATGAACTAGTAAGAGCAAGAAACGAGCAAGGCATTAGTCAAAAGAAGCTAGAAGAACTAAGTGGAGTCAAACAACCAATAATTGCTAGGATGGAGACAGGCAAGACTAGTCCTCAAGTAAGTACACTTATTAAAATACTGAAACCTTTAGGAAAAACTCTAGCAGTTGTGCCTATTGAAAATAATTAAAAATCGCGGCTATAAGGCTCATTGAATTAGGGATTTTAGAAAAACTAGTTCATAAAGTATTTAGGTGGCAAGAGGAAAGGCTATGAGTTTTAATGCTCACAGCCTTTTTCTTATATACTCTTGAAAGTATTATCTGAGTTTTCATTTATTGTTTTAAAACCACTTTTTATTGCAAATAAAACTCCTGCAATCATAAATACAAATACTACTATTAGAGGGATATAATTCATATTTGTTATCAGACCTTTTATCGCAAATGCTAATTCATAATTACTTCTATAGGCTCTCAATGCAATTCCAATAATGAACATAAAGATATAGGCTAAGAAAATATTTTTAAACAATATTTTCCCTTCTCCAAAGACCATCTTTTTCATTTGTTTTTCTGTCATACCTGTAGTGGATAGAAGTTTAATATCATTGGCTCTCGCTCTAAGGTTGCCTTTAAAACTATTATAGGCATTGGAAAGAGCGATTGTTATTAGAATGATTTGAATAGCTAGGTTTAAAAGTCTTTCATTCCTTGTTTGCTCTTTACTTGTTGCTTCTCTTAAAATTTCTGTAGATGTTCCATGGTCAGACTTTGGTACATAATTTGAAATTACTTTTTCGGCATCTTCAAATACTTTTTCCTTGTTTTTTTCAGCCTTTATTTTTACAAAATAATAGTAAACAGGATCTGATTTATCTATTCCATACTCATCAATAAATTTCTTCATATTACTTGTGCTTGTGTAGATGGATATTTCATTATTATCATAAGCTTCTAAGTCATAAGGCATTTCATCAATACTTGCGTCAATTTTTATATTTATTGGTTTGCCCTGTGCATTATATTTTAAAGTAACTTTTCCTGTATCCTTATCAGAAATTTTTATATACTCGCTAAAAGCGTAAGGCGTTCTATTGTCTTCTCTTATCTTATTAAGTAATAAGTAAGATGCATTAGTTATGTTATTTTCTTTTAAAAGCTCTTCAAAATCTTCATCTGTTAAAGCATATAAACTTGCATATAGTCTATCATTTTCTATTTTGCCACTAGCTAAAGAATCTTTTAAATCTTTAGAAATTAAATCTTTATTATCGTCAACATAAAATTTTGTGTCATTTCTTTGATATAGGTGAAGCTCTTTTATTCCGTCAACTTTTTCTAAATCAGCTAATAAGTTTTTATCTAAGTTCTTATCAGTGTAAATACTTGAATTAAAATTGTAAGGACTTTTATAAGAGTTATATTTTTCGTTCAAAGTTCTATATGATTGGCTAACCAAAACTGTTGTCAATACAAAGGCTGATAGAACCATAGAAATGACAATAATTCGATAGGTTGAACGATAAGACCTGTAATAATCTTTTGCTAATGTCTTTTCTATAGGTCCATTTATTTTTGACTTACCCAATTTAATGTTTTTTTCTGTAATTCCATTTAAACCTTCTATAATTTTTATTTTTGCACTTTTCTTTGCAGGAAGCAGTGCTGAAAAATAAACCATTGTCAAGGATAACAAAATAATTATTAAAATAGACCCAATACTTGGTATTACTAAATTAAAGCCTGGAGATTTTAGACTTTCTCCTAAAATATTTGATATTTTTTTATAAGAGATAGAATTGTTAAACCACAACAAATATAAGAGCAGATTTGCAAATGCCAAAGATAGAATTGTTCCCAAGGCTATTGGTAAGGTTGAAAGTTTAAAAGCCTTCTTTCGAATCATTTTTTTGACCTGCTTATCTGTCATTCCTGTACTTTTTAAAAGGGCAATTTCCTTTAAATCCCTATTGTTCCACACATTAAAAGCACCATAGATAATAAAAGCAAATAGAAGAACTAGAAAGAAATACGCACTATACTCTTCTACAGCAGATTTTATCACTGACTTAGGCGGAAATATTCCTTGAGGATAAATCAACTTATACTCTAAAATATCTGTGTTATAAGATAGTCTTCCTATGTCTATTGAAGACTTCTCGTCTATATTCATAGTAGATAAAATTTCTCTAGTCTTTGTATAAGTATCTCTTGGATGCTTATACCATATTAAGGCTTCTAAACCTCCATTATTTTTTAATAAGTCCATCTTTTTATCACTATCAGCCATAGTAAGTAACATAGACTTTTCAAAAGAATATCCATAATCATCATAGACTCCAACTATGGTATAAGTTTTATCACTTGCAGTAATTTTAGAGCCTATATCATAATTTTTATTCTTTGTTAAAAATCTTTCTGGCACTAATAGTTCATTCGAATTATTAGGTTCTCTTCCTTTTTTTATTTCGTAGCCAGTTAATAAGTTGCTATATTTTCCATTTTCATAAATATTTGCATTTAAATCTGTCTCTATGATTTTATTAAAAGAAATTTTTTCTATATCCGTATCATTAATTAATTTATCATATAGTTTTTCATCAACTTCAGTAATTGCTACATGGTAGTCTCCAATAGTTTTTCTTACGTAGTTATACTTGTCATATTTTAAGGATCCTACAATAAATACAACTGTACCTAGCAATATAACTGCTAAAAGTATGGAAATTTTAATAGCAAAACTGTCTTTCTTATTATTTTTTACAGCTCCATCAGCTAGATCATTAATAATTTTCATAAGTTTCATCTCCTAAGAAATTTAACCTACCATCTACC